>SAMEA104315432__coassemble_641_pt1 | contig 16181 bp, 19 predicted proteins | sample SAMEA104315432__metabat2_low_PE_014 | metagenome-assembled genome bin SAMEA104315432 (sample SAMEA104315432) | gut metagenome | biome: Monkey gut; feature: monkey-associated habitat; material: faeces | place: China | collected 2013 | reverse complement strand
GCGGGGCGCCTTTATTGTGTTTGCAGGTTTGCAAACACAATAAAGGCGAAACGTATATAAATTTTACTAAACCCCTTGAAATTTATGGTAAACCATAGTATAATAGTAACGTTAAAAAGGAAAAAATTCCTTACTTGCAATTTATTTGCAGGTTATATCCATGAGGAGGTGAATATAATGAACAAATACGAGAGTGTTGTCATTATTGATCCAGCTGTAGCAGAAGAGAAAGTTAAAGAACTATCTCAAAAATTTACAGACATAATCAATAATGATGGAAAAGTTGAAAAAGTTGAAGAACTTGGTAAAAAAAGACTAGCTTATGAAGTAAAGAAAAACAAAGAAGGATACTATGTTGTTATCAACTTCGAAGCAAATCCAGAATTAATTTCTGAACTAGAAAGAAATTACAGAATTATGGATGAAGTAATAAAATTCATTACAGTAAGAGCAGAATAATTTAAAATGTGAGGTGTAAAAATGAACAAAGTAATTTTAATGGGGCGCTTAACAAGAGATCCAGAAGTAAGATACACACAAACAAACAACACATTAGTAGCTTCTTTTAGTTTAGCAGTTAATCGTAGATTTACTAGACCAGGAGAAGAAAGACAAGCAGACTTTATCAATATAGTTGCATGGAGCAAACTTGGTGAATTCTGTAGCAAATATTTTAAAAAAGGTCAACAAGTTGGTATAATAGGAAGAATACAAACAAGAACTTGGGATGATGAACAAGGTCAAAAACGTTACATAACAGAAGTAATTGCAGAAGAAGCATATTTTGCAGATAGCAAAAGAGAAGGAGATGGAGCAGCAAATAACTTTGATGCAACATTTGGAACAATGCCTTCTACAGACTCTAGTTCGGATTTCGAAATCTCTTCAGGAGATGACCTACCATTTTAATTAGAATAGGGGGAAAGAAAAATGGCAGACAAAAAGAACAATAAAAGAAATATGAGAAACAACGATGAAGATTATAATCCTAAATTTAGAAAAGCAAGAAAAAAAGTATGCCCACTATGTGCAGACAAAAACTTGAAACTAGATTATAAAAATGCAGACCAATTGAGAAAATTCGTTAATGAAAAAGGAAAAATACTTCCAAGAAGAGCAACTGGTGCATGTGCAATTCATCAAAGAGACATTACACTAGCTGTTAAAAGAGCTAGACAAATAGCTGTATTACCATACACAGCAGAATAATATTAAATACACTCGAAAGAGTGTATTTTTTTGTTTAAACTTGTAGCAGATAGGGAATAATTTCAATAAAATAATATAGAAAATTAGGAGAATATTATGAAAATTGGAGTTGCCTTATCTGGTGGTGGAATACGTGGAATTGCCCATGCAGGAGTGTTAAAAGCTTTAAAAGAGAATAATATAAAAGTTGATATAATAGGTGGAACAAGTGCAGGAGGAATGGTGGCAAGCCTATATGCTATGGGCTTTGAACCAGAACAAATACATGAACTATTTAAAAAATATGCTAAAGAAATAATAGGGACAAAGCATTTGCCACTTATATCTAAGCTATTGCACTTTTCTTTTAGTAAAAAAATCACACTAACAGGTTTTAATAATGGAGAAGCTATTGAAAAAATATATGATAAAGTAGCTAAAGAGCAAGGTATAGAAAAAATAGGTCAAATTCAAATGCCTTTGGTAATTCCAACTGTAGATATTATGAATCCAAGAGAATATATATTTACCAACAATATTCCAATAAATGCAGAGGACAAAAGTAAATATATTAAAGATATAACAGTTGGAAAAGCGGTAAGAGCTAGTAGTAGTTTTCCAGCAGTATTTATGCCTTGCAGAATAAAAGATTATGCATTTATGGATGGCGGGGTATTAGATAATGTGCCAGTACAAGAAGTAAGAAACCAAGGAGCCGAAAGAGTTTTAGCTGTAAAATTTGATGCGGATCAAATAGAAAAAGATAGTAACATAATGGACATTGCTATGAAGACAATTGACATTATGGGAAGTAAGATATCTGAAGAAGGCTTGAAAACAAGTGATTACATTTTAAATGTGTATACTGATAAAGTGGGTTTATTAGATATTGAAAAACTAGACAAATGTTATGAGTACGGGTATCAAAGTGTAATTAAAAATTTAGATGAAATTAAAAAGGCTCTAGGTTAACTAGAGCCACAATTTTATTCTTTAACTTCTTCTAAAGCTTTTTTAGTAAATAGTGAATATACAAATATTCCTAATCCGAAAACTACAGTGAATATTGAGATATATCCTCCAACAAATGGTACTTGTTGTAATAGCCATAATACTGCAACTGAAGCAATAGAAAGTAATATAAATTTAGTTTTAGTTTTATTTTTTAACTTATCTGCAAAATAGTTTCCAATTGCCATACCTAAAATAGCTATAGTAATCGAAAGAACTAATATGTATGCAACTAGTAAAGACAATCCAGCATAAGCAAAAATTACAGTGAATAGTAGCACAACAGATACTATTGGAACAAATATTATTGCACCGATACCGATTAATGCTGATATGAATGGCTTTTTAGTCATACTGTAAGTTGCTTTCTTTGCAAAGTTTGGTGTAACAAATGTAGCTAAAATAATAACTAGAGTAGCATATAACACAACAATAAAGAAGTTAGTAACATAATTTGAAATTATTTTAGCAGTAGATGGTTGTTCAACTGTCATTTTTTCAAAATTAACTTTTCCAATAACTACATCTTCAGGAATAGTAACTTCATTTGGTGTACTATAATTTAAATCACCACCAATTAAATTTTTAGCACCCTCATCAAAAGAAAGAGTATTTGCTGATAAATTTACATCCCTACCAACTTTACCTTGGAAAGTTGCCGTACTAACTGATAAATTTAAATCTCTAGCAACAAAACCATTTTCAGCTAATGTGAATTCTTGTGAAAGTGCATAAACATCATTAACTTTGCCTGAAATTTTCATTTCTTTGACTAAAGCAAATACAGTACCAGTTACTTCAGCACCTGATTCAATTACTAATGAATTTGCCATTACAAATAAGTCACCTTTTACATAACCAGAAATAGTAACTTTTTGTCCAATTAAAAATGAGTTACCATTAACATAACCATTAAGTAATACATTAGTGTTACCTTCATAAACAGCAGAGTTAGTATTTAGTATAGTAGTTGTCTCATTCTCTCCTGAGCTTTGTGAAGTTTCAGCAATAGGCATTGCACCTTCTTGACTAGTAGTAACTACATCAGTTGCGAAACAAACAGAAGAAAATACTACTAATAAAGCAAAACATAAAGCTAAAATTTTAAATGTTTTTTTCATAAAAAAACCTCCTTTTAAATTTGATATAAATATATACCATTAAAAGGAGAATGTCAACTATTTGCACGATTTGCACAAATGTTTAATACAGCAATTTTCACAATTTGGGTTTTGAGATTTGCAAGTATTTCTTCCATGCCAAATTAAAATATGATTAGCATCATAATAATATTCTTTAGGAAATAGTTTTAATAAATCTTGTTCTATTTTTTGAGGTTCTTTAGCACTTGAGAATCCAATACGATTAGATATTCTCTTAGCATGAGTATCAACAGCAATTCCTTGAGGGTTATTAAAAGCCTCAAGCATTATTACATTAGCACTTTTTCTACCAACACCGGGAATAGACATCAATTCTTCCATAGTTTGAGGAACTTCACCATTAAATTCAGTTAAGATTTTTTGAGAGGCAAGTTTTAAGTTTTTAGCCTTGTTTTTGTAAAATCCACAAGAATGGATCAAATTTTCAATATCTTCTAAAGGCATATTTGCAAATGCCTGAGGAGTATTATATTTTGGAAAAAATTCAGCCGTTACTTTATTTACTCTTTCATCAGTACATTGAGCAGAGAGCATTACAGCAACCATCATCTCAAAAGGAGTATTAAAATCTAAACTACATTTTGCATCAGGATATTGTTTTTTTAATAATTCAAAAATTTCAACTGCTCGTTTTTTATTCATAATATCACCTCATAAATATATTAAAACACAAAAAAATGGAACTTTCAACAAGAGAAAACATAAAATGGTAACAGATAAGAAAAAAACTTAATATAATATACAAAAGAATTAGGGAGGTAATTTACATATGTTATGTGCATTGAAAAAAACATTAGGTGTATGCCTTATAGGTTTGGGACTTGGAATATTGCTTGTATTATTACTTCCAATATCAGGCTGGCTATTTACTATTGGACTAGTAATTGTAATTGTTGGTCTAATGTGGTTATCTTGTTAAAAAGGAGAGTGAATAATAAATGACTATTGTTGTAAAAAAAGTTCCAAAATGTTTAAGAGGAATTGTAAAATTATTATTTGGAATAAAAGAAAAATGATACGAAAAAAGAGGCTATTCATATAGCCTTTATTTTCGGTTTGTATATCTATTATAATAACTCATTAATTAAGCTCTAGCAACTTTTCCAGAACGTAAGCATTTTGTACAAGCATGAATTGTTTGAGTTTCACCATTAACAACAGCTTTTACTCTTCTTAAATTTGGTTTAAAAGTTCTAGTTGTTCTTCTACTAACGTGAGAACGAGCAATACTTATTTTGTTTCCATGAGCTAATGTTTTTCCACAAATATCACATTTTGCCATTAAACTGCACCTCCTATGCGAAATCTAAAATTGACTAAATACAAGTTTAACACATAATTTTAAAAATTACAAGACTTTTTTGAAAATTTGGTAAATTTCCGTTACTAGATAATGGTTTTTAATAGAAGAATCGTTCAAGTCTGCTAGTCTATAATATTAATGTAAATTTGTTAAGTGGTAATAAATCAAGTGTAAGTATATAGACACCGTTGAAAATATGCAGGAAAAAATAAATGTCAAAAAAAGTCGATAGAAATTAAAGATAAGTATTGAAAATAAAAAAATGTTATGGTATCCTTAGGTAAGATATGCACAAGTATCTTACTTTGTTTTTTAGTAAGATAAAAACTTAGATTTAGCACATTGACTTTTTAGCTGTGTGAGAGGAGGAAAACGACTGAACTACAGATAAAATATGCTTTGCAAAATTTAATATAGAGTAAACTTGAAAGATATATAGTATGAAGCTATAAAATGAGTAAATGTGCATAAAAAGGAAAAAATTGTACATACTAAATACAAAATAGAAAAAAGCAGAATAAAAACACTTAAGAAAGAGGAGGAAGATAACCTTGAATAAAAAAGAGAATAAAATAAGTAAAGAGATAAAAATAAATAAAAAATCAGCAAGAAGAAATTACTCAAATCAAACAGGTATTACTCTAATAGCATTAGTAGTAACAATTGTAGTATTGCTAATATTAGCAGGAGTAAGTTTAAATGCAATATTTAGTGAAAACGGAATAATAAAAAGAGCAAAAGATGCCCAAAATAAAATGGACCAAGCAACACAAAATGATTTAGACTCAATAAATGAGCTAAATAATTGGATAGACGGAAAAATAAATGGAAGCTCAGGAGGAAACACAACTGGTGGAAATACAACAGGAGGAAACAATAATCCACCAACAAGTGATTTGCCAAGTGTAGCAAATGAAACAATACCATATTATCCAGATAATACATTTACAAAAGTAGACGGAACAGATTTAAGTAATGGCTTAGTAATAGAAGACAAAAGTGGAAACCAATATGTATGGATAGAAGTTCCTAAAACTGCAAAAGTATATCCAACAGCAGGATTAAAAATAACAAATTTTACAGAAGCTGAATATACAGCAATAGAAACAGATTTGCACACATACACAGATTATTATAGAAGAGACAAAAGTGGAACATTAACAAGTTATAAAGACACATATTATTCAGATGCTACAACAGGATTAACAAGTGAAAAATATACAGAATTAAAACAAAAAATGTTAAAAAGTGTATATGAAAACGGAGGCTTTTGGATAGGAAGATATGAAGCAGGAATAGAAACAGTAGAAGGAGACGCAACAGCAGCTCCATTATCAAAAGCAGGAACAGTAGAAAATCCAGTATATCCATATACTGATGTAACATGTAGTCAAGCACAAACATTGGCAAGTAAATTATCAACAGAAAAAAGTTATACAAGTAGTTTAATGTTTGGAGTACAATGGGATTTAGTATTAAAGCATATAGAAGTAAAAGAAGTAGAACAAGGAACAGAATTAGCAACAATACAAAGTGCATTAAGAAGTGATAGCTCATCTTGGGGAAATTATTATAATGCAAGTTTTGAAATAAATAGAGGGAAATATGCAAAACATGGAGCATTAAGTGGCGAATGGAATAATTATAATACAGCATTAGCAAATTGTGTAACACTTGAAAATGGAATAAGTAAAAAGGCTTCGGCAAGTTCATATGATAATGGAATATTATTAACAACAGGAGCAAGTGAAGCATGTAAAAAGATGAATATATATGACTTAGCTGGAAGTGTATGGGAATGGACATTAGAATATTCCGCTAATACCAACGATCCTTGTGCTCGTAGGGGCGGCAGTTACCGCCGCAGTGGCTCTAGCCGTCCAGCTTCTTACCGTGGCTACTACGGTACTACTAGCGGCTACTACGGCATTGGTTTTAGGCCCTCACTTTTTAAGTAGTAGCACTGGCCACTGGTTCAATGAACCAGAAAAAATGAATAAATACGATGTTAGCGCTAATATGTTTAACACGTACTTTAGCGCATAAAAATGGCGCCCCCTAGCGGGGCGCCTTTATTGCGCTTAAAAACACAATAAATGCGGAACGTAATATATAAAAAAATATAAAAAACACTAGATTTTTAATGAAAAATAGGGTAATATATAAGAAGAAAAATCAAAGGAGCAAAAAAATGAAAAATCAAAAACTTATATTTATCCTAATAGGAGCGTTTTGTGTATTTGCTTTGATAGCTGGTATATATACACAATTTTTTGTAGAGAAATCAGGAAATGATACACAAGATCCTACAAACAACATAAATAACAACATAAAGCCAAAGACACAAGAAGAAATAAAAACTCAGTTATCTAATTTGTTTACAAATGAACTAATATCTAATAATTATGATGAAACTAATTTACAGAAAAGAGATGCATCAAAAGGTATAGTTTATTCAGCATATGATATTCAAAAACAAGAAGGAAATTATGAGTTGGATGTTCACTTACCAGTAATAAATATTAAGGATAGTGTGGCTACTGATTTTAATAAAATGACACAATCTATTTTTGCAAATAAAGCATCAGAGATATTAAACAACAAATATACAGAAAAGGTAATATATAGTGTAAACTATATTTCATATGTAAATGATAATATCCTATCATTAGTAATTAAATCTACATTAAAGCAAGGAAATAACCCACAGAGAGTAATTGTTCAAGCATATAATTATAACCTAGAAACAGGAGAGAAAGTACAACTAGTAGATGTTTTAGCAAAGAGAAATATAATTCAGAGCGATTGTCAAAATAAAATACATGAGATAGTTACTAAAGCACAAGAGGAAGCACAAGTATTAGTGCAATCTGGATATACAGTATATAATAGAAATCTATCAGATAGTATGTATCAAATTTCTAATATATCAACATTTTTCTTAGGAAAAAATGAAGAATTATATATAATTTTTGCATATGGAAACCAAAACTTCACTTCAGAAATGGATGTTGTATTATACGAATAATGAGAGGAAATATTAAATGGCAAAAAATTTGCTTATAACAGAAAAACCATCTGTTGCTACTGAGTTTGCAAAAGTGCTAAAATGTGGTGGCAATAGAAAGGACGGATATATTGAGTCAGATACTTGGATTATTACATGGTGTGTAGGCCATTTAGTAACAATGAGTTATCCGGAAAAGTATGATGAAAATTTAAAGTTCTGGAGATTAGATACGTTACCATTTATGCCAAAAGAATATAAATACGAAGTAATACCAAGTGTTGAAAAACAATTTAACATAGTAAAAAGCCTACTTCAAAGAGAAGATGTATGCTGTATTTATGTTGCTACTGACTCTGGACGTGAAGGAGAATACATATATAGATTAGTAGAAAAACAAGTGGGCGTGGCAGATAAGACAAGAAAAAGAGTATGGATAGATTCACAAACAGAAGAAGAAATAAATAGAGGAATAAAAGAAGCAAAAGATTTATCAGAGTATGATAGTTTATGTGATTCAGCTTATCTAAGGGCAAAAGAAGATTACCTAATAGGCATTAACTTTTCAAGACTTTTATCAATTATATATGGTAGAAGAATGGCAAAAGATTTGGGTGAAGAAAAAATATCTATTTCAGTTGGTAGAGTGATGACATGTGTACTAGGAATGGTAGTACAAAGAGAAAGAGAAATTAGAAACTTTGTTAAGACTCCGTATTATAGAGTTATAGGAACATTTGGAGAAGAAAGCTCATCATTCACTGCCGAGTGGAAAGTTACAGAAAAATCAAAAATGTGGGAATCTCCAAAACTATATAATGAAAATGGCTTTAAGAAAGAAAATGAAGCAAAAGATTTCATTATGTCGTTAAAAGATAAAAAAGCAATAATAACAGAAGTAAAAAAATCTAAAACAAAAGAAAATGCACCACTATTGTTCAACTTAGCAGAAATTCAAAATGAAGCAACCAAAAGATTTAAAATAAAACCAGATCAAACACTAGAAATAATACAAAATTTATATGAAAAAAAACTGGTAACATATCCAAGAACTGATGCGAGAGTTTTATCAACTGCAGTTGCAAAAGTAATTTCTAAAAATTTAAATGGATTAGCAAAAGGCTTTAAAGACGAGGAAATACAAGGATATATAAAAAAGATGGTAGATGAAAAATATTCTACTGATTTAATAAAAACAAAGTATGTAAATGATAGCAAAATAACAGATCACTATGCAATTATTCCAACAGGTCAAGGATTTGAAAATTATGATACTTTACCAGATTTACAAAAGCAAATGTATAAGGTAATAGTAAAAAGATTTTTAAGTATATTTTATCCACCAGCAGAATACAGCAAAATATCTGTAACAATAGAAGTTGAAAATGAGCAATTTTCAGCCAGTGGAAGAGTGTGTGAAAAATTAGGATATTTAGAAGTGGCTAAAAATGAACCTAAGAAGGAAAACACGGAAGAACAACCAGAAGAGCAAAATAGCTTAGAGATATTAAGAAACTTAAAAAAAGGAGAAGAAATAGGAGTATTAAACTATGAAACTAAATCTTCAGAAACTTCTCCACCTAGTAGATACAATTCAGGCTCAATGATACTTGCAATGGAAAATGCAGGAAAGTTAATAGAGGAAGAAGAACTAAGAGAGCAAATTAAAGGAGCTGGTATTGGCACAAGTGCAACAAGAGCAGAGATTATGAAAAAGCTAGAAAGAATAGGATATATTGCAATAAATACTAAAACGCAAATTATAACACCTACTGAAAAAGGGGAAAAAATATATGATATAGTATTTATGTCTATGCCAGATATGCTAAACCCAAAACTAACAGCAAGTTGGGAAAAAGGACTTGAAATGGTATCAAGCAAACAGATTGAACCAAATGAGTTTATGACAAAACTAGAAGCGTACATAAACAGTAAAATTGATAAACTAGTTGTAAGAAGATAGATAACTTTGAAATTTCAAGGTTATCTATCTTTTTTTACATTCACACTTTATGCAAACTAGACATAATATATAGCAAAAATAAGATAGAAAGGGTGAATAAAATGTCTAGTTACATAATAGAAGGAGGCAGAAGGATAGAAGGAGAAGTTACAGTATCTGGCTCAAAAAATGCCTCTTTACCAATTATAGCAGCCAGCATACTAAATCCAGGAACCACAAGACTATACAATATCCCTAATATACATGATACACAAATCACCTTAGAAATATTAAAATATTTAGGGTGCAAAGTAAAAAAGCACAATGGAAAAGTAGAAATAAATAGTAAGAAAATTAACAAAAGGGAGATTCCTGAACATTTAATGAGTCAAATGAGGTCTACAGTTGTACTTGCAGGAGCAATACTGGGCAGATTTAAAGAAGCAAAGTTTTCTTATCCGGGGGATTGCGATATTTGATTGATACATCGGACAGGTTTAAGATAAATGAGTGGATACAAGAATTCAAGTAAATAAATTTATAAAGCTTTAAGAGTAAAATCTTAAGGTTTTATTTTTTTGACTTAAGAAAATTTATACCAAAAGCAATTCAAAAAGTCACTAAATTGAATGTGGTGCGAAAGGAGGTTATGAAAATGAAAAAATTAAAAGGACTATGGATTCCAGCAGATATTTTATTAGATGAAAAATTAACGGATAAAGAAAAGTTTATATTATCTATGATTATATGTTTAAGTGATGAAACAGGAAGTTGCTTTGCAAGTAATCAGTATATAGCAAGTGTTGTAAAGGTAACCCAAAATAGAGTTTCAAAAATAATAAGCTCACTAAAGAATAAGAAATATATTCAAGTAATTTTAAAATATAAAAAAGAAAGTGAAGAAATAGAACAAAGGCAAATAATACCTATTGTCCAAATGAACAATAGGTATAGTCAAAACAAACAAGAAGGTATTGGCAATAATAACAATTTTGATAGTCGAAATGAACAACAACCCATTGGCGAAAATAACAAAGATATAATAAATAATATAAAAAATAAAAACAATTATAGTAAGGAATCACACATTAAGAAGAATAATAAAGCTAACTTTGAACAGCGAGATTATACTGACTTTGACTTTACTAAATTATATGCAAATGCGAGTGTTTTTTCATAAATACATTCATTTGCATATATAAAATCAGTTATTTATGGCAGAGATGCAAAATGGATAACTGATTTTATTTTATCCTAAAATTGCAAACAGCAAATTTGGGATAAAGCATAAAAATACGAAATGTATTTTTATGAAAAGGGGTGTGGGGATTGTAAATCCCTGCCATACGGACAAACTTGTTTGTCTAGTATGTTAGACATTTAAAAGGATATCTTGAGCGAAAAAAGGAGGTGCAAGGAGATATGAGTTATGCAATAGTAAGAAATGAAAAATTAACAAGAGATGAGGCAAAAGGAAGATATGTCCACAATGAAAGAAAAACAAGAGGACATACAAATAAGGATATTGATCCAGAAAGAACAACTTTGAACTATTACTTTAAGAAAAATGAATTAAGTTATATAAAAGAATTTGACAAATTGAGAAAAGAGAAGGATCTAAAGGGGCATATAAAAAGCAACAGTATTATATTGTGTGAAATGATATTTACATCGGACAAAAAATTTTTTGATGATATTGGGGAACAAGAAACAAAAAGATATTTTGAAGAAAGTTATAAATTTATATGTAATTATAAAAAACTAGGAGAAGAAAATATAATATCAGCAGTTGTACATTTGGATGAAGGTGTTCCTCATATGCATTTGATTTTTACTCCAGTAGTACATACAAAAGATAAAGATGGAAACGATATAGATAAAGTGTGTAGCAGAGATTTTTGGAAAGGTAGAGATAGCTACAGAAACTTCCAAAATGAATTTTATAATTATATAACAGAGAAAAGCTTTAAATTAAAAAGAGGAATGCCTGTAGAAGAAACAGGAGCAAGGAATTTAAGAATAGAAGAATTAAAGCAAATAACTAATTATGAAAAAACAAAACAAGTATTAAATAAAATTAATTATGAATTGCCAAAAGTTCCAGTACTATCAGATATAAAAAAAGTAATGATTAATAGAGATGAGAAAATATACGAAAAGATTATAAAGCCTAAAGATGACCTAATAAATGAATTATTTATTGATAATACAAAATTAAGAGTAGAATTATCTAGACAAGTTAGATTAGTAAATAAAGCAGAAAAATATCAAAATGAAAAGGAAAGCATACTTGAAGAAAACAGAAGCTTACGCAAAGAAATAAATGAAACTCAGCACGAATATACAATAAAAACTAGAGAACTGGAATCAAAATATAAAGAGCTAAAAGAGAAGATGGAAGAAGACTATAAAATTGAAACAAAGAAAATTGAAAACAAGTACGAGGATAAAATTTATGAGTTAGAAAAAGAAAACGGACATTTGCATAAAATTATAAATATATTTGAAAAAACAATTCATAAATTTATAAAATGGATTTGTAGAAAATTTGATTTAGGAGCAGAAGATAATATTGTAAGAGATTTTGAAAAAGAAACAAGAACATTTATAGAGCCAGAAGAACAGATAAGACACGAGAAGAGAGAAAAAGAATGGGATATGGATATGTAAAAACAACCTAGTTAATGTAGATTGTTTTAGTCTTGTTCAGCAGTATCAAACATTGAATCTTTAAAAAATTCGCCCAGAGTTATATTAAAACCTTCACAAATATGAAGTAATGTATCTAATTTAATTAGTTCAGTTTTTCCACTCATAAAAGTTGAAATAGTAGAACAAGGAATGCCAGACATTTTGCATAATTTCCATGTATTCATATTTTTTTCTTTTAGATAAAATTTAATTCTTTTTCTTATTGCATCAGATAATCTCATTATTTTTGCCTCCTAAAAGCTTTGATAATAAAATTATATGTAAATTTAAATATCTAATACTTTGGCGAATTGAAGAAAAATAAAAAAAACTTCAATTCACCAAAGTAATTTTATTGCATAAAAAAAGCTGTTATGTTATAATAACCTTGAAAAAAGTTTATTTTTAAAACTTATTAATTCGAAAAAATTATAGTAATATTGGAGGTAATATTTATGGATATAATGGTACAGGGCGAGGGTAGAAAATTTTACAAACCAGATGAGGTTTTATTATTAATTAACTTTTTTGTAAATGATACAAGTTATGAAAAAGTTTTAGAAAAAGGAACTAAAAGTGTAGAAATATTTATTGAGGAGATATTAAAAAAATTAAATATAGATAAAGAGAAATTAAAAACAAGAAATTTTAGAATTTCACAAAATACACACTACGATTATCAAACAAAGAAACAAATTGATTGTGGTTATGATTATAGCCAGAGTGCAACTTTGAAAATGGACTATAATATGGGAAAAATAGCTGAATATATTGACGAAGTAGCAAAATTAGATAATCCTCCTAAATACAATATGACTTTTTCTATTAAAGAACAAGAAAAGGCAAAGAAAGAAGTTATGGGAGAAGCTTATAATAAAGCAAAAGAAAAAGCAGAGATTATAGCAAAATCTGCTGGTAAAATATTAAAAGATTGTGTAAAAGTTGATTTTAGACCATTTGAAGAAAAAATATATTCTAATAGTAGATTAGCAGACGCTGACTTATTTGAAGCTGAAAGAACAATAGGAGCTATACCAATGAAACAAAGACAAGCGACAACAGATATTATACAAAATACATTTACACCAGAAGATATTGAAATAAGAGAAACATTATATTGCTTATGGATTGCAGAGTAGATAAAAAGTATAAAAATTTTTGGAGGAAATAAAGTGAATAATAATAAAGTAGTAAATAAACAAATATCTTTAAGAACAATATTGGATATTGCAAATTATTTTGAAGATTATAAAGAACGATATGAAGAAATATATAGAAAAGAAAATGAAAGAAATAAAGATAAATCATATGGTGAAAAAAAATATGAATAATGGAAATATAGAAGTAAGATATACAATAGATTTTCACAATGGACAAAATCTTACAGAATCTAATTATAATTGGTTTGTATCAAATACTAATAATCCAAAAGCTATAAAAAACATTGAAATATCATTATCTAATACATATTATACAAAATCAAATGGAAGTGATACTAATAATACATATAATAAAGTTTATGTTTCAGCAGAGTTTAGAGATTGTGGTATGAATTTAAAATGTTCGGATGTTATAGTAAATGTAGATGCAACTAATCAAGAAAGCGAAGCTCGTAATGTTTATTCTACAATAATGAATATTCTTGAAGATAATCCAGATAGATATGATAAAACTATAAAATTTAGAAAAATTAGAATGCAATCATTTACTATATCAATAGGTATTATCTTATCTTATATATTATATGTAGTTTTAATGATGAATAAAGAAAAACTTACTCCAGATATAGTAGGCTATTTAGATAATAAAAATATTTTAATATTTGGTCAATGGTTTGTTGCTATATTATTAGGAAATGTTGCATCATTTTGGTATATATTTTCAATTTATAAACCATTATTACCAGAATCAAAATATGCAGGTTATAATTCATCAACATATAAGTCTGTGTATAAAGATGATATAGCAGATTATTTAGAACATTCAGAAGTACATATAGGTAAGTTTTGGGATGCAGAAAAAAGAAGAAACAAGATTGAAAAAATATATAAAATAGCAAGATTAGTTGTACTTATCCAAATAGTAATTAGTACAATATTATTTATTATTTTAAAATAATGAAAAGAGGAAAAGATGGGAAAATATGTAGCTGGTAATGGTCAATATGTAATATATGCAAAAGACCAACAAGAAGCTAGACAAGTAATAAGTCAAGAGCTTAAAAGATTTGATGAAATAAAATCGAAAATGGTTAGTTTATTGAGTGAAGATGGAAAAGCTAAACAAAATTTTTTAGAGAACACTTCAAAAGAAAATTTAAATATACATTTTAATGATGAAACATCTTTAATATATGATGATCCAGAAAATGCAACAACAAAAGGCGAAGTAAGACAAAGAAGTTTTGAAAATGGAAAATTTACTTATGATTTAGCTTATAGATATCCAGATATACAAGGACATAATGCTGATTTTAGGTTAGCACACGAAATGGGACACTTGATGTTAAATCCATCAAATGCAAGAATGCAAACTTATGATAAAGAAACGGACACTAGACAAATTTCAGGTTTAATAAGAGTTCCTAAAGGTCAAGAAAAGAATCGTAGAGCATATTATGGTGAACAAATACAAGAAAATGCTATAAATTTAATTGCTTCACTAGCGGTTAGAGGCGAACATAGTGCAGACGATATAATGTCTGGAAAAGTAGATGTGTCAGAATTTAATTTATATAAAAAGTGTGATGATTTAGTAAAATTACTTGCAGTTTCAATGAGAAATGATTTTGATAATGAGATGAGTTTTGAACAATTGGTAGAAAACAAAATAGATTCTTTTATTGAGTATTCTGATGGTAGCAAAGAACCTGCAAATACATTTTTTTATGGAGTTTTGAACGATTCTAGTATGATAGAGAATGAATTTGATAAGTATATGGGCAAAGGTGCTTGGAGAGATTTGGATACATTTATAACTACCTTACATAACCCTAATGTTAGCAAAGAACAATTTGATATAGTATTTAAAGAAGCCCAGGGAATGATTACCGAATTTGCAAATACTAGAATGCAAGAAAAATATAAAGAAGCAGTTGCAAGAGATGGACAAGATGTTCCAAATTTGGAGAATAAAATAAGTATGATTCAAGAGATGACAGGAGTTGAGCAAGAAAAACCACAACAAGCAACAAGTAGAGATAATATAATTCAGTTTCCAGAGGGATATAGAATAAATGAATTTGGAGAAATAATAAGACCTGAACAGGTACAACAACATATAGAAATTGATAAAGATATCCCCGTATTTACTCCACCAGATGAAACACAACAAGTAGAACAATATAATGAACAAAATGAAAACAAACTAACAATAAGGCAAAAAATAGCTCAATTTCTACAGAAAAATGATATGTTAATGAATATTCCTTTTGTAGATAAATTTGTTCATAGGCAATTAGATGTATTACCCCAAACAACACAAGAATCAAGAAATACAAGTACACAAACAGTTAATAGAACTAGAGAAAGTTTTATAAATGAATTGACAAATTTTGGTGCATATAGAAATTTACCACCAATTCAAAGAATGTCTGATCCAGAAAAGTTAGCAGAAATGAGAAGAAAGATGGAGCAAAAACAACAAGCAAATGATGATAGTGAAAGGTTTTAAAATTTTATTATTATAATATAAAAAGAAGGGAAGATTTTATTATGAAAATTAACGAAAAAATGGTTACAACAAAAGAGGAACTATTAAATATAATTAAGGAAGGAATAAACCCATTAGATTATGTTATTGAAGAATCTGATATTGATTTGATTACTGAATCTATAACAATAGAGGAAAATGATGAGGATAGCTATTATGAAGAAT
>SAMEA104315432__coassemble_444_pt1 | contig 20874 bp, 17 predicted proteins | sample SAMEA104315432__metabat2_low_PE_014 | metagenome-assembled genome bin SAMEA104315432 (sample SAMEA104315432) | gut metagenome | biome: Monkey gut; feature: monkey-associated habitat; material: faeces | place: China | collected 2013 | reverse complement strand
TCTTTTCTCCTGATTTTTGATAATACATTGCCATCCACAAAGTTGCTATTGTCCATGGATTTTTGCCTTCACAATAGTTGTCATTTTCATATCTTAAATATCCACCTGTGTATGTTCTTAATGTCATATTTATTTTTTCTATTGTATTTAATACTTTCTTTTCTTTTGGAGAAAAAATACCAAATGGCGTTACTAAACCTAATAAGCTTATGTCTGTTCTTTCATCTTTTAAATTTCTTGTAAACGTTTTTGTTTTTTCATTGTATAAGTTATTTGAAATATATTTTTTTATTTCTTGATTGTATTTTTTAGTAGCATTTTCCAATTTGTTCATTGCTTCTACTTTTAAGCGGTTATTTTGCTCATATTCTAGTTTTAATACAGAATGAATTTCTGTTATTGCATCAAAGGCAGAATAAATACATGCTAAAGAATATAAATGTATTCCTTCACTTTCTTCCCACAAGTCATAGCTATGTGGTAGCTTGTTTCTGTTTTCAGTATGGTAAGTTGCTTCAATTTCATTTTTTACAATGTCAGATTTGTCCTTTGTTCCTAAAATATTATCCATATATGTGCACAAAAACTTAATTGCTTTTTCGCACATTTTATATGTATCTTTTAAAAATTTTACATCTTTGGTAGCTTTGTAATGTTCATAAACCCCAAAAACTACACTTGCTGTTTCGTCTATTTGATAGCCCCAGCATGGTGCTAATCTTTTATCTGTATAAAATCTTTGCTCCCACATACCATTTTTATTTTGTGTATCTTTACAAAAAATTTTATAAAACTTTTCTGTTTCTTTTGTCATTTTCAAGTTGTCTAAAGCTCTTGTAATAAATACAGCATCTCTTGGCCAACAATAGCTATATCTTCCACATTTAGTCATATCTTCATCAACTTCTACTGCTGCAGATATTCCACCTGTTTCTTGATTTATTAGTAATGGAAATAGCAAAATACTTCTTTTATATATTTGGTTAAACTTTTTATTTAAAGTATTTGTTTCTTTTTTTAATTCTATTCCAATATGTTCTTTTACGTATTTTTTCCAATATTTTTCTACTGTTTGCTCTTCTTTTTTTACATCTAGTTTTCTAATTTCTGTTAATTCTTTATTTAATACTTCTTCCGTTTCATCACTCTTCTTGAAGTACAAGTATACTGTTAGTTCTTTTTTCTCATTTGGTTTTAATGTTCCTATATCATAGCTTATACTAGAGTCACATGACATTCCTATATAGTCTTTATCCTTTATAATTCCACTTGATATATTTTCTTTAGTGTTATTTATTTGATAACTTAGAAATGGTTTGTCTGAAAATGTATACATAGTATAATCATGGCAATATTGAATTAAAGTATTGTTTTTAACTTCACCACTCACCATATTGTTATAGTCTGTCAAAAGCTTAGAATGTACTAAAAAGTTTACATTTAATTCTATATTGTTTTTGTTCTCAAATTCGTATTTTTTTACTAATACAGAATTTTTTAATAAAGCAAAATCAGTTTGTTTTATTTTTAAATTAAAATATGTATTTGTTATTTCAGTATGTAAAATGTTAGTGTCCTCAGTATAATATTGATTATATTGATTATTTATATCCTCATGTAAATATATTATTCCTGAGTCGTTTATTTTTACTCCTGTTTTAAATTCATCTATCCAACTTCTAAAGTCAGGAAATGGGTACATTACACGAAGTAACTCCCCATTTTTTGTATAACTGGCGGTAATATTTTTACCACCAATTATAGAATCATTATTATATTTAGTTTTCATTAGTTTTCCCTCTTTAATTCTTCTCTACGATTTTTACAATTTGATCTTCTATTTCTTTTAGTCTTAATTTCAATAAGCTTATTTCTTCTTCATTGTCTTTTTTAGTTAAATAATCTTCTTTAACAATAGTTTCCATATCATTAAGTTCATTTTTCAATAATCTTATCTTATCAATCACATCACGTCTTAGATTCATTTGAGGTGTTATTGGAGCTACTGTTTGTTCCATAGTTAAGTTTTCATCTAATGTGTATGTTTGACCATATTCTGGAATAGTTACAGGTAAGCCTATTTCATCTACAATTTTTGATTTTAATATTTCTTGTCCTGTTGGCTCTCCATGAACTAAAAAGATATGTTTTGGTTTTGTGATAAATGAATATACAAAATTCATAAGCCATTCTTGATCTGCATGACCTGAATATCCCTCAATATATTCTATTCTTGCATTTACAGCAATTTCTTCACCAAATATTTTTACTCTTTTTTCTCCATCAACAATTCTTCTTCCTAAAGTTCCTGGTGCTTGATATCCTACAAATAAAATTGTGCTATTAGGATCCCATAAATGGTGTTTTAGGTGATGTTTAATTCTTCCTACTTCGCACATACCACTGGCAGAAATAATAATTGAAGATTCATTTTTTTCATTTAATGCTTTTGATTCATCTGCTGTTCTTGTAAATTGTAAGCCCGGAAATTCTAGTGGATTATCTCCACTTTCAATAACTGCTTGTGTTTCTTCGTCAAATAAATTTGCATTTTCTTTAAATATTTCTGTTGCTGAAATTGCAAGAGGGCTATCAACATATACCGGTGCTTTCATTAATGTTGCGTATTTTTTCTTAAAGTCTTCGTCTTCTTGTACATCCTTTAAATTATTTAGTTCATACAATATTTCTTGTGTTCTGCCAACTGCAAATGATGGTATAACAACAGTTCCGCCTTTATCTAAAGTTTCTGAAACAATGTTTAAGAATAAATTGGCTTTGTCGTCATTTCTCATGTGCAATCTTCCACCATAAGTTGATTCCATTACTAAGTAATCTGCTGTTTCTATCATTGTTGGTGAAGATAAAAGTGGAATATCATTATTTCCTAAGTCACCTGTAAATACTGCCTTAGTTTCTTTTCCGTCTTCTTTTACCCAAACCTCAATAATTGCTGAACCCAACATATGTCCTGCATCATTAAAACGTACATAAATATTAGGGTCTATTTCTATAATTTCATCATAGTTTACTGGTTTAAATATCTCCATTGTATCTATACCATCTTGGGCTGTGTATAGTGGTGGAAGTGGTTCTTTACCTTCTCTTTTTCTCTTTCTATTTCTCCATTCAATTTCTTGTTCTTGAATGTGTCCACTATCTGGAAGCATTATTGAGCATAAGTCTCTTGTTGCTTTTGTTGTTATAACTGGATTTCTATACCCTTCCTTATATAGTTTTGGAATTCTTCCTGAGTGGTCAATGTGTGCATGTGTTAATAACATAAAATCAATTTCTTTTACATCATATGCAAATGGCTCATGGTTTTGCATTTCGTCTCTATCTCCACCTTGATACATTCCACAATCAACTAAAAACTTTTTGCCTGCTCCTTCTACTAAAAAGTTAGAACCAGTAACCATTTTGGTTGCTCCTAAAAATGTTATTTTCATAAAATTCTCCTTTTCTTAAACAAATAATTTTGTTTTTTTATTTAATTTTATTGTTTTATCACTATAAAGCTCAATCCTATTTTCTAATATACTTGTATCATAATATTCTATAAATAATTTTCCTTCTTCTACTTTAGTTTCAATTATCATATTATTCAAATCTATCATTTTACTGTCGAATATTTTTCTTATAATTTCATAATTAACTATTTCATCTTTGGTTACATCTTCTATTGCATTTAGCGCCCTTGCTTTTTCATAAAGAACACCTATCGTTTCTTCAAAAACTTCATTTAGTTCAGCTATATCTTTTAAACTAGTGTTTTCATCATACTTTAAAAATCTAAAATATCTTAGTTCATATATATATTTAATTGCATCTTGCCTTATAGCCGATTTCATTATCTTTATTCTAAAACTTTCTAAAAATAATGTGCATAGTTCACATATAGTTTTGCTTTGTTCTTCTTCAAATTCTAATGAATTTAAAAAATCAAGCTTTTTAGTTACCTCATCTTTACGTTTAACAAATCCTTTTGGCTCAAGTAAATCATTACATTTTTTTATTTGTTTTACATGGTCTTGTCTTTCAACTTCTAATTTATTTGCTAATTGCCTAACACTAAATATTTTATCTTTATTTTGAAGTTTCGAATTTCTTTCATCATATTCTTTTTTTAATAGATCTTTGTTGTTTAATAATTTATCAATTTTTTCAATTTCCTTTGTTATTTTCTTTTTTTCTTCTGTAATATCCTCTAGGTATTTAGTTTTATTTTCTAATTTTTCAAATTCTAATTTTGTTTCTTCTTTTACCTTTTTCCATTTTTCTAATTCTTCTTCACTTTGTTTTGATTTCTCTTCAATCGCTATTTTACACAATATTCTTACAATTGCTTTTGCTCTTTGTTCTCCAAAATTTTCTTTCAAATTTTCATGTGTAAGCATTAGATAGTCTGCTAATTGACTGGTATTATTAACCCAAGCATTTATAAATTCATAATCTAGCAAATATACTAAAATCTGAAACATTATATTGATTTTATTATTCTCTATATCTTTTGCTGATATATCCCATGACCAACCATTAAAGTCTCTAATTACTTCTGATTGACTCATTAGACTAGCACTGTTCAAAAAATAACTAATTGACGGTTCCAGTACACTTTCTTCTTCTGTCAAACTGATGTTTCCTTCATCTATCGCCAAGATACTTTTTAATAATGTTAATTCATTTCCTAAAACAATTATTTTTCCTTGTGCCTTTTGTATCTCATATTTTTCACTTTTATTTATTTCTTCATTTGTCACTATAATTTCACTACATTCATTTTTTACAATATCTATTACTTTATCTAAAAATTCTCCTTTTTCACATACCTGTACTTTAGTTTTTTCATAATCTTTATATGCGTTTTCAATCTTGTAAACCATGCTTAAAAGAAGATTTTTAGTATCTACAGAAAATTGTTTATCCTCTAAAATCTTCTCTAAGCTATTTGTATAGTCTTTTATGTGAATTTTACGTAATAGTCTTTCTTTTTTTCTTTCCATTACATCCTCTTGAAAAAATTTATTCTTCTGTATTTTCCACTGTGGTCATTTTTAGTTCTTGCCATCTTTCTTTAGACATAAGTACTTCACGAGGTTTACTACCTTGATATCCTGATATTACCCCTCTTTCTTCCATTTGATCAATTATTCTCCTGCTCTTGCATATCCTACTTTAAATCTTCTTTGTATAAATGAAGTTGAGGCTTGTCTTGTGTCTACAACTGTATCAATTGCTTCCATTAGTAGTGGATCTGTTCCATCATCATCTGCTTGTTCAGCTTCTAAGTCTTTTTCTGTTTTATTTGCATTTTCGATTTGTTCTATTATATCTTCATTGTATCTAACTTCTCCGTTTGCTTTAATAAAGTCTACAATTTTTTCTACTTCTTTATCTGATACAAATGCACCTTGAACTCTAGTAGGTTTTGTTGCACCTGCTGGGTAGAATAGCATATCACCTTTTCCAAGCAATTTTTCTGCTCCTACCATATCTAATATTGTTCTTGAATCTATTTGTGAAGATACTGCAAATGAAATTCTCGATGGTATATTTGCTTTAATAATACCTGTGATAACATCAACTGATGGTCTTTGTGTTGCAATTACTAAGTGCATACCAGCTGCTCTTGCCTTTTGTGCTAAACGACATATTGAATCTTCAACATCTTTTGATGCTACCATCATTAAGTCTGCAAGTTCGTCTATAATAATTACAATTTGTGGTAATACACCTGTATCTTCTTGTTTAGATACTTCATTGTATCCTTTAATGTCTCTAACACCTTTTTTAGCAAAAATTTGATAACGATTTTCCATTTCCTGCACAGCCCAAGCTAATGCTCCAGCTGCCTTTTTAGGGTCTGTTACAACTGGAATAAGTAAATGTGGTATTCCATTATATACAGAAAGTTCAACTACCTTTGGGTCAACCATTAAAAGCTTTACTTCACTTGGTTTCGATTTATATATTATGCTTGAAATTAGAGTATTTATACATACACTTTTACCAGAACCTGTTGCACCTGCAATTAACACGTGTGGCATTTTAGCTATATCTGTAACTACAGGCTCTCCTGCAACGTCTTTTCCTAAGCCAAATGCTAATTTTGACTTATGTTCTTGGAAAGCACTTGATTCTATTATTTCTCTAAAATGAACAATTTCATTTTCTTTGTTTGGAATTTCAATTCCAACTGCTTGTTTTCCTGGTATTGGTGCTTCAATACGAATACTTTCAGCTGCCAAATTAAGAGCAATGTCATCTGCTAAATTAGCAATTTTGCTTACACGTACACCTTCTGCTGGTTTCAATTCATATCTAGTAATTGCTGGACCAACAGACACATTTTCAACTTTTGCTGAAACTCCAAAACTATATAAAGTTTTTTGCAATTTTGTAGCTGTATCCATTACAGCTTTTTTTCCACCTTTGCTTGTTTTTTTCTCAGGTTCTGCCAATAATTGAACTGGTGGAAATTCATAGTTTTCATCTTCTTCTGTGATTGTATGTTCCAATTGTAATACTTCTTTTGTCTTATCTTCTTTTTGTTCTTCAACTTGTTTAAATAAGTTAGCATCTATCACATCTGGCGAAGATGGTTCCTCCTTCTTTTTGCCAAAGAAAGGTATTGATAAATCATCATGATTATATTTTTTCTTATCATTCTTGTTATCTTTTTCATTTATATTTATTGTTAATTGATCTTCAAATTGAGAAGCTAATTTTGCTGCTTCTTCTTTTTCTCTTAATCTTCTACCTTTTCTATCCTCTTCAATAACTGTATCATCATAAGAATGTTTGCTTTTCTTTTCTTTCTTCTTTTCTTCTTTTCTTTCTCTTAACTCGTCTAATAAATCGCTAATCATTTCAGCAGGCCTTATTCCAAACATAAATATTAGTAGAATAACTGCTATGCCTATTGTTAATATTACTGCTCCTATACGATCTAATGCCTTTATCAAAGGAACTGCAATTACTGCTCCAATTGCTCCTCCTCCAATATCTTTTTCGCCTAAATAATATGCATCTTCTATAACCTTGTCAAACTCTTTGTCTATTGATAAGTTACCTTTTCCTACTTGAAAAATACTAAGCATAGCTGCGACACATAGCAAAAATATTCCATACTGAATTAACTTATGTGTCATATATTCCTTATCATTTTGAGTCATATATATTGCAATTAGTAAAGTTCCTATTGGAATAATGTATTTTATAAATCCCATAATTCCACCAAGCATAGGACTTAACGTTTTCCCAATGCTTCCTGATTTTGTATATATTAAAATCATTAATAATATGCTAAGTAACACTAATGCTACAACAGCTATATTTATATCTATTTTATTCTTCTTTTTTCTTCCTCGTTTAGCCACCAGTATTTCTCCTTTTATACAAAATAAAGGCCAGACGTTTCAAGATGTCTGACCCCTTCAAAATTATTATTTAAGTTCTTTTCTATTATTTTGAATTACCTTCATTGCATCTTGAAGTGCAACTTCAATGCCAGCTAATACACTATCTGCATACTCTTTTGTTCCTTTTGATATTTCTCTAGACATTTCATTTGCTGTTTCTATGATTTCAACTTTCTTCTCATATGCTTTTCTTGTAATTTCATGTTCGTCAATCATAGAAATAATTCTATTTTCAGCCTCTTTAATTATTTCGTCAGCTTCATTTTGAGCTTCTACTAAAATTCTTTGTCTTTCTTCTTTAACCCATTTAGCTTGTTTTAGCTCTTCTGGTAATTTTAATCTAATTTCTTTAATTATGTCTAAGATTTCCTCTTTATCAACTACACATTTACCAGAAAAAGGTACATTTCTACTTTTTTCTAACATATCCTCTAAAGTTTCTAATAAGGTGAATATTTCCATTGTTTTTAACCCCTTTCGAGTGCTATTCTGTTGCACTTTTTGCTAAGAATATAAGACTTACTCTTCCATATTTTCTTATATCTGTTACTTCTATATTTATTTTTTCTAATTCGAGTAATTCTCGTTTCTCATCATCGGTTTCTATGATTATATTTCCTTTTTCTTTTAGTAAATTTAGTGATAAGATTCTTTCTACAGAATCGACTGAAATATTAGCTTGATATGGCGGATCTATGTATACAAAGTCAAATTGCAAGTTTTGTTGTTTTAGTAACTCTAAAGCCTTTTTATAATCTTTAAGCATTACTACTGATTTATCTTGCATTTTTGTTTTTTCAAGATTATTGTATATCATTTTTACTGCAGTAGGATTTTTTTCGCATAGATAAGCCTTTTCAGCTCCTCTACTCAAAAACTCAATTGCAATTGCTCCACTACCTGAAAACAAATCTAAAATAATTGAATCTTGTATTTTATTTTGAATAATGTTAAATATTGATTCTTTTACTCTGTCAAGTGTAGGCCTTGTTGAAAGGCTCTCAATTGAATTTAATTTAGTTCCTCTTGCTGTTCCACTAATTACTCTCATAGTACCTCTATAATGATATACATATATTTTATATTTTTCTGCTAATATGTCAATGATTTTAACACAATTGTAATATTATCTTAATGCAATTGTAATAATGTTAAATTTCTGTAATATTGCATTTGTATTATATATTAAAATCTTCCAATTGTAAAGTGTTTTGGTCATAGAACATTAAAAAGGTAATTTTGACTTTATTTTCAAAATCACCTTTTTTATTTAGTCTTTGTTTATATCTTTTAATAATTCTAATTGAGAAATAAGAAGTGACTCCATTTTTGCTTTGTATACATCAAATTGTTTTTGTAACTCTTCTAATTCTTTTTGTTTTATTACAATTTCTTGTTCAAGCTCTGCTACTGCTTGTTTTGCATTTGCTTGTGCTTCACTTAATATTGCTTCAGCTTGTTGTTTTGCTAAGTTTTTAACATCGTCTGCTGCTGTTTGTGCCATAATTAAAGTATTATTTAATGTATTTTCAATATTTTTATACTTAGCCATATCTTCTTGCATATCTTCTATTTTATTTTTTGCTTCTGCTGATTCTTTATATAATTTTTCATAGTCGGCTGTTATTTCATCCAAAAATTCATCTACTTCGTCTACACTATAACCACTCATCATTTGTTTTGAAAATTTTTTATTTTCAATATCTAAAGGTGTAAGCATATTTATTCCTCCTAATTAGTTTCCGTTTCTTAGCCATGAAACTGATAATTTACTTTTTATTTCATCTCTTGCTATTTCATTTTCAATATCATAATTAAATGGTGCAATTAATACTATAGAATTAGATATTTTTTGCATATGTCCATCTAGTGCATGTACCGCACCTGATACAACATCTATAATTCTTCTTGCAACATCTTTATTAACATATTCTAAATTAACAATTACTGATTTTTTTTGTTTTAGTAAATCACAAATATTTGCTGCTTGTTCAAATGTTGTTGGTTGAGAAATAACCATTTTTACTTGTTGAACTTGAGGCATTGCAACAACTTTATTGTTTTTTCTACCCCATAATTTTTTATCTTCTTGTTCTTCTTCATCATTTTCTACTTCTTCTGTATCAACTTCTTCTATTTCTTCTTCCCTATCTTCTGCTGGCTCTACTCCAAATAGTCCCCATACTTTTTCCATTAAAGCTCCTGCCATTTAAAACAACCTCCTAATAATTACTCGTCCTTAGTTTTTAACTGTAAATAGTATCTAACTTTTTTGCTCTATTGTCAATAGTTTTTCAGCTTGTAATATTAATTTAATATTTTTGTAATATAATTGTAACATTTTTATGTCGGATTTTTTAGAATTTCATCATATAATGTCAAAGTTTTTCTTCCTTTTATTTCTTCGCTTCTATATCCAAGTTCTTTTAACTCGTCGGTTGTGTAATTATCCACTATAGCATATTTATCATTTTGCCTTAGAATTTTTACTAGAATTTTGTCTTGATATCCATTTCTTGTTCTAACAATGTATGAAACTTCTTTATCTCCCTTTTGTTCTTTTCCTAATGCTGTATTTGGTATTTTCTTTCCACTATCGCTCCACCAAATTATGTCAAAAGATACTTTCCTATAGCTAATCATTTCTTGTACTTGTTCATTAATTTTGAATATAACTACAACTTTATCATCTTCTTTAGATATATATTCTATTTCACCTGTAACTTCTTTATTGTTTGAAAGTCTTAATTTGATTTTCTTGCCTACTTCAGTTTCTTTGGCTTGTTCAGAATCTAGAATACAAGCTATATAGCATTCAAAGTTGTTTATTATTTTAGCGCTTTCTCTACTGTCTGCTACTATTTGTCCAGTTTTTAGATTTAAATTACTTAAAAGTTTAGATGTAATTTTTGAAAAGTCCTTTGGAGTAAGTACATCTTCATACCCGTCTACTTTATATGACACTGTTCCACTTATTGGTGCATTTAGTTTTTCTGATCCTTCATTTAGTTTGTTTTCATAACTACTTCTTTCACTTATAAGCTTATTTAGATATGAACCTGATGGGCTCAACTCACCTGCTATCTTAGCTTTTTTTACAATATTGTTTGTTATTTCTTTTTTTACTTTTGTTATTGTTTGTATACTTGTTTCATCTCTTAAAGATATTACTTGACTTTCTATCTGCTTTTCTAATGTTCTAATATCTCCAGATAGTAAATTGTTTTCTTTTGATATAGCTTCATCTATTTTAGCATCTAAATCTTTTATTTTATTTACTAAATTTTCTTCTCCAGAAGAATAATAACGAAAAATAGCTTCACCTTTTGCGACTCTTTCTCCTTCTGTTTTTATTTGTTCAATCCCATTTTTATAATTTGAGCCTTTTACTATTGTTTCTTCACGGATAATATATCCTATTGCTTTTTCCGTTTGATAAATTTTACCTTGTTCCACAGTAAATGTGTCTGTAGGATTTTTTATAAACATTACTACTTTATAAATAAAAAAAAAAAAAACAAATAAAATATCTTATTCAATAATAAAATAAAAGAATTAAATAAATAAATTTAATAAATAAATACAAAAAGCAATAATAAAAAGAATTACAGCAGAAATAATTAGCGTCTTTTTATTAGTTTTCAACGCCTCTATATTAATTCTGTTTTTAACTTTTTTCTTTTTACTTGTTTTCTTCTTCTCCACTGTATTCCTCCAAAATATATTGTATATTTTGTTCTAATGGTGCTAGACCATCTATCCATTTTATATCCTTGTTTTTTCTAAACCAAGTTAATTGTCTTTTAGCATATCTTCTAGTTTCCATTTTTAGTTTTTCTATCATTTCTTCTTTAGTAGTTTTTCCATCTAAATATTCTACTACTTCTTTGTATCCTAAGCCTTGCATCGCTGTTGGAAATTCCTTGTATTTATTTAACAAACTTTGTACTTCTTCTATTAATCCATTTTCCAGCATAATGTCAACTCTTAGGTTTATTCTTTCATATAACTTTTCTCTATCCATAGTTATTGCAAAAACAATATAATCATATGGTGGTGGAGTTAATCTTGACTCAGCCTCTAGTTGAGTTTTGGTTTTACCAGTTTGATGGTAAATTTCCAATACTCTCATTATACGTTTTTTATCATTTTTACTTATGCTTTGCATTGCTTGTTCATCTATTTGTTTTGCTTTTTCGTATAGCTCTTCTAACCCTTTTTGTTCTATTAAGTTTTCTAATTCTTGCCTATATTTTAAATCCGTTTCGAGTTCTAGATATTCGATATTGTATACTAAGGCATCAACATATAACCCTGTTCCTCCAACTATTATTGGAGTTTTATTTCTACCCAAAATCTCTTCTATTTTTTGAGTAGCTGCCTTTTTAAAATCTGCTACGCTATATCTTTCACTCGGCAATACAAAATCTATTAAATGATGTGATACCCCATCCATTTCTTTTACTGTTGGCTTTGCTGTACCTATAGTCATATCTTTATAGATTTGCATAGAATCACAAGAAATAATTTCTCCATTTATTCTTTTTGCAAGTTCAATAGACAAGCTTGTTTTTCCAGATGCTGTAGGTCCACATATAACAATTACTTTTGGTTTCATTTTGGTCTCCTTTTTATTTTTGTGCTGCTTGTATCATACTTAAAATACTATTTTGAATATCCTTAAAGTAAAAGAATTCAAGCACTAGTACAATTATTAAAATTACGGCAATTAGTATTATACGATTTTTGAAGTTTTGTTTTTTCAATCTTCCTTGTTTAAAATATTTATAAGAACTAGCTAAAAATGGTAATACTAACATACTGTTTATTGGTACAAACGTAAATATTATAAAATTTTTGCCCATTTCATTATTAATTCCTAAATCAATACCTCTTGTACTTAACCAATATACCAATGATACTATCATATACATTATAGCTATTCCAACTACTAGAAAAATTGATTTTTCCTTTTTTTCAAAATCTTCTCCTAAAAATTTATATGTCATAAATATTGCTACTATATTTAATAGTAAAATACAAAGATAAATAAATATAACCATCTCTTTTCTCCTATCTCCTTGAGAATTTCTTCTCAATATCTGTTTTTGTCATTTTTATTGCTGTTGGTCTTCCATGTGGACATGTAAATGGATTTGGAAGTACTAATAATTGTTTTAATAAATTATCTACTTCTGCTTGTGTAAGAGCCATATTGGCCTTTACTGCTGCTTTACATGCTACTGTTGCAATAAATTTTTCTTCGATTTCCTGTTTAGCTGTTCTTGCTACTGTATTTATTTCGTCTAAAGTCTCTAGAAATAGCTCTTTTGTATCAAGATCTAAGCAAACATTTGGAACTCCACTTAATTTTATAGTATTTTCGCCAAATTCTTCAAGTGTAAATCCAGCTTTTCTAAACATATCCATATTTTCTTTAGCTATATCCATTTCTTTATGCGACAAGTTTATGATATCTGGTAATAGCATTAATTGAGAATCTTTTTCTGAATCACTATAATAATTTTTCTTTACCTTTTCATATAAAATTCTTTCATGCGCAGCATGTTGGTCTAATATATATAATTCATTGTTTAATTCTAAGATTATATATGTAGAAAATGCTATTCCAATAAACTTGTATGGTGGAATTTCTTCTTTTTCTTGTGGTTTAAATATTGATACATTTTCTAATGATGTCATTTCTTGTGGTTGTACTGTTATCTTTTCTTCTTTCTCTTTTTCCTCTTGTACTTGCTTTCTCACATCAGATGGCATTGTTCCAAAAGTTTTTATATACATTTCATCAAAACTTTGTGGTGTATCTTCCACCTTTAATTCTTCTAATTTATTTATGTTATTTATAATTTGAGTACTATTTTCTGTTGCTGTAGTATTTCCACTCACAGGTAATTCATATGCTGAAGTATCCTCTGATACTTTTGCTTGTTCTTTTACCTCATTTAATCCCATTTTATTAGAATAAATTTGGGCTATTAAGTTACTTTTATCGTCTTCGTCTACTGGTTCTTCTTTTTCCTTTTTGAATTTTCTAAATAGTCCTCCAAAAGATTTTTCTTCAATTTTGTTATCATATTTTATTTGTTCAACTGGTGCTGTGCTAACCATTATTGTGTCCATAGGAACGGTTTTAGTTTCTTCATGTACTCTTTCAGTATCTGCTACTAAGTCTCCTTTTAATAATCCGTCTCTAATAGCATGGTATACTGCCTTAAACACTTTACTTTCTTCCTCAAATCTAACTTCGAGTTTTGCCGGATGTACATTAACATCTACCTTTTGAGGGTTCATTTCAATATTTAATACTAAGAATCCATATTTACCAATTGTAATTAAACCTTTATATCCCTGCTCTGCTGCACTTGTTAAAATTTTATCTTTTACATATCTTTTATTTACAAAAAACAATTGGTTTGAACGGTTTGAACGAGCTATAACTGGTTTTCCAATTACTCCTGTAACCGTCATGTCTTCATAATTATAATTTATTTCCAATATATTTTCTGCAATGTCTTTTCCATATATGCTGTATATAACTGCCTTAAAATCATTATTTCCAGGTGTTTGGATTATTGTTTTACCTGTGTTAATTAACTTTATTGCAATTTCAGGATGAATTAAAGCTATTCTAGTTACTACATCTTCAATATATCCTGCTTCTGTAAAATCTTTTTTTAAGAATTTATATCTAACTGGTGTGTTAAAAAACAAATCTTGAATAACAATAGTTGTTCCCTTTGGACACCCTGCCTCCTCTTTGTTTTTTACTATTCCACCTTCAACTTCAACTTTGTATCCAATTTCATTTTCTACATATTTTGAAGTCATTTCTACTCTGCTGATAGCTGCTATACTTGCTAAAGCCTCACCTCTAAATCCCATAGATTTGACTGTTTCCAAATCTTCTGCTTTTCTAATTTTTGAAGTAGCATGTCTTTCAAATGCTATTTCCATATCATCTGGTGCAATTCCTTTTCCATTGTCCGTAATACGAATGTATGAAATTCCACCGTTCCTTATTTCTACTGTTATTGCTGTAGCTCCTGCGTCAATTGAGTTTTCCATTAGTTCTTTTACAACTGACGCTGGTCTTTCAATTACTTCGCCCGCCGCAATTTTATTTATTGTATTGTCATCTAATAGTACTATATTTCCCATCGTTTTTTCCTCCGTTTTTATAACTAATTATTTCTTTTTGAATTATATCATTCTTTTTCTATTTTTTGTATAGTTTTAGACAAATTTTGTGTAATTATTTTGTGTAACACTTTTTTAAAAATCAGAATACTATATACCATACGAAAGAGCTAAAAATATTTTATAGGAGGTAGAAGACAATGGGATGTGGTTGCAATAATAGTGAACTACTATGGTTCATAATCTTATTCTTATTACTTTTCTGCTGTGGCAATGGCTGCGGATGCAACAACGGTTGTGGTTGCTAATTAAAATGTACATGTGAAAGGAGTGAATAATATGCCAGAGAATAGAGGATGCGGATGTGGCGGATTTGGTTTTGGTGATGATTGCTGCATTTGGATAATTATCTTTATAATCCTAATTTGTTGCTGCTGTGGTGGCAATAGAGGTGGATGTTGCTAATATATGCAACAAAAAAGACATCTTTTTAAGATGTCTTTTTTTATATTAAATTTATTTTTTCTTAGATACTTGTTCAGGTGCTTTTCTTCTATCAGTTCCTCTTCTACCACCCTTTGTATCAAAATCATTGCTTCTTCTATCTCCATTTTGTTTTCTTCTATCTTCAAACATTCTTCCTTTTTTATCTACTATCATATTTCATTCTCCTTGGTTTATTATTATATATCTATATTACTTTATATTTCAAAAAAAATCAAGAGTTTTTTTGTTTTTTACCAAATTGACATAAAGTGTTTGATGTATTATAATATAAATATATGTTTTTTGATGTTTTGTTTTATAATTTTACATTAGAAAGGGGTTTTACTCTATGGGAAAAAGTGTTCAGGAAATTTTTACTCGGAAACAAATTGCTAACATAGCTGTTGCTTATGCACAAGGAAATTACACTCATTTCAATTTTTTTCAGCAGTACGGATATGAATCTCATGTCTTCTACAAAATCCTTCACCTTGCTGTTGACAAGCGAATTGTATCTGAAGCAGTAGCTAAACAAATTCAAAAAACTGCTGTAGCAAATTCTTCTCAAAAAGCAAAAGAAAATCGCCTTGGACGGGAATACATTTCTCGTATTGAGAGTAGAGTTTTTAACAGTTGGCAACGGCGAATTGAAGCTGCAAGAAACTTCAAATTTTCTAAAAAAGAGGCCAAAAGCCTAGTTACTATCTACTCAAAAAACAGTCTTCCTTTTAATGAATTTTGTCGAAAAAACTGCATTGATAAAGATATGTTCTGGAATACAGTAATCGATGCTATCATTTACAACTGGGTAGATGATGAATGTTTTGATAGGATTTATGAGAAGGAACTTTCGAATGGAAATGCTGAGAAGGTTGAGCATCTTTTCTATCAACTGACTAAAAGAAGAAAAGAAAATAAAGCATTAAAATGATAGTGATAATTCACTATCAAAAGCAAAAAACTCGTAGAAAATCCTACGAGTTTTTTGTTGGTTGGGCTGGCTAGATTCGAATACCCCAAGGGTACTTGTTCACTTCGTTCACAGCGCGACGTCCTTCGGACTCTATTTCTGCCTACTACACAGCATATTCAAAATAAAAAAACCGTAGCTTTGCTACGATTTTTTTATTTGGTTGGGCTGGCTAGATTCGAACTAGCGCATGCATGAGTCAAAGTCATGTGCCTTACCGCTTGGCTACAGCCCATTATATGGGGTGGAAGATGGGACTCGAACCCACGGTCTCCAGTGCCACAAACTGGCGCGTTAACCAACTACGCTACATCCACCATTATAATGTGTTCACACACATTTATAATTTTACAATATTTTAACCATATTTGTCAATACAAATTCATTAAATAGTTTATATTTTTTATTTTAGTATTAAATATTAGTCTTCTTTTGCCCAAATTATTATTCTTGCACTTGAATCGTCTGTACAAGTAGTTAATGAAATTTCTCTTTTTCCATTTGTATTTCTTGTTGCATAGCTAAAGTCGTTTGGATCTGTTTTATATTTTTTGTATATTGTATATGTGACTTTTTTACCTGATAAATCTGTTATATAAATTTTATCTCCTGAAGATAATTTGTTATTATTTGAGAAAAATGTTCCATTTCTGTAATTATGTCCAGCTAATACTGTATTTCCTGTTTGATTAAGCCCTGGTCCATATATTATAGTAATACCAACTTCCATTGCTTTTGCAGATGGATCATCTAAAACATTATATTTCACATTTGTTTTTGGGATTTCTATAACTCCTGCTACTTTAATTCCTTTATATGTAAGTCCTTCATGGTTTGAGTTATTATTGTTATCGCTTGGCTCTTCTATTATATTGTTGTTGTTTGGTTCTTCTATTATATTGTTATTATCTATATTATTTTCAAAATTAGCATTATTATCATTGTTTTGATTATTTTCAATATAGCTGTTAAACTGGTCAAGAGAGTTTTGTGTATCTTTTCCCACCGTATATGCTTTATACCAGTCAATTCCAATAAATCCCAAAAGTCCAACTATTATAACAATAGCTATTATTAAAATTATTGTTAATACTTTACTATATTTACTATTTAACATTTATACTCCTCCTTATAACTCATATACATAAATTATATCATATACGCTTAAATTTTTCTATACTTATTAAACAACTTTTGGTCCCATTTTTTGTCCAGCTAATAAATGGAAATGTATATGCATTACTTCTTGTCCAGAATCTTTTCCACAATTAGCAACTATTCTGAATCCGCTTTCTTCTATTCCAATTTGTTTTGCTATTTTATTTATAGCAACAAATAATTTGCTGATTAAATGGCTGTCTTCTTCAGTAACATCAAGTAAAGTTGCTATATGTTTTTTTGGTATTACTAATATATGAATTGGAGTTACTGGGTTAATATCTTTAAATGCAATAACATCTTCATCTTCATATACTTTTTCTGAAGGAATTTCTCCTTTTATTATTTTACAAAAAACACAATCATCCATACTTTATTCTCCTTATTCTAAAATCGCTTTAATACGTCTAACTCCTGCTGAACTTGATTCTTCTTTTTTAATTTTGAAGTGTCCTAATTCTCCTGTATGTTTAACATGAGGTCCACCACAAATTTCTTTACTAAAATCTCCTATTGTATATACCTTAACTCTGTCACCATATTTATTTTCAAATAGTCCTGTTGCTCCAGATGCTTTTGCTTCTTCTAATGTCATCTCTTCACATGTTACAGGTAAATCACGTTTAATTTGCTCATTTACAATTTCTTCTACTTTAGCTAATTGTTCTGGTGTCATTTTTTCTGAATGTGTAAAGTCAAATCTTAATCTTTCTGTTGTGATATTTGAACCACATTGGTTTGCATGATCTCCTAGTACTATTTTTAATGCTTTATGTAGTAAGTGAGTTGCTGTATGATATTTAGTTGTTTGTTCATTTTGTTCAGCTAGTCCACCTTTAAATTTTTGCTCACTACCCATTCTTGATTTTTCTTGGTGCTCTTTAAATAATTTATCAAATTCAGATGTATCGATTTCTAAGCCTTGCTCTTTTGCTAAATCTGCTGTAATTTCTGGTGGAAACCCATATGTTTCATATAGTTTGAAAATAGTGTAACCATCAATTGTGTTTTTATTTTCTTGTTTTAATTTGTTTACTACTTTTTCAAATTCTTTTTCACCATGTGATAATGTTTTAACAAATTTATCTTTTTCTGCTAATATAACTTCTTTAATTGTTTCTCTATTTTCAACTAATTCAGGGTAGAATTCTTTTAATGTTTCTACATACAAATCAGCTAATCCACCAATTTCATTTAAATCTATTTGTAGTTTATTTAAATGTCTTGTCATTCTTCTAATTAATTTTCTTAATACATATCCACGATCTATATTGCTTGGTCTACCACCATCTGCTATAACCATCATACTTGCACGTAAATGTTCTGCAACAATTCTTCTACTTTCAATATTATCTTGTTTAGCTAATTCTTTTAGTTTGTCCATTACTGGTGCAAATAGTTCTGTATCAAATGGAGTTTCTTTACCCTGTAATAGCATTGTCATTCTTTCTAGTCCAAAACCTGTATCGACATTTTGTTGTTTTAATTTTGTAATAGAACCATCTTTTGCTTGGTAATACTCCATAAATACATCATTCCAAATTTCAACATATTTACCACAACCACATGATGGTTGACAATTATCTGAACATGCTGGCTTTCCTGTATCCAAGAACATTTCTGTATCTGGTCCGCAAGGTCCTTCGTCTCCTGCAATCCACCAGTTATTATCTTTGTCATAGAAATATATTCTTTCTTCTGGTATTCCTGCCCTTTTCCATGCTTCTGCTGCTACTGTATCTCTTGGTGCATGTTCGTCACCAGCAAAACATGTAACTGACAATTTGCTTGGATCTATTTCTAATTCTTTTGTTAAGAATTCATAGCTCATGCTAATTGCTTCATCTTTAAAATAGTCTCCTAATGACCAGTTTCCTAACATCTCAAAAAATGTTAGGTGACGGTTATCTCCTACTTCATCTATATCGTTTGTTCTTAAACATTTTTGATAATCTGTAATTCTTGTTCCTGCTGGATGTTTTTCACCTAATAAATATGGCACTAATGGTTGCATTCCAGCTGTTGTAAATAACACAGATGGATCATTTTCTGGTATTAATGGAGCACTTGGAATTACTTTATGTCCGTGTGCTTTAAAAAAGTTTAAATATTTGTTTCTTATTTCTATTGCTTTCATACTATTCCTCTTTTCTCATTTTTATGGCTTAAATTATATAACATTTACATATAGAATGCAATATTTACACAACTACTTTTTGTATTGTGTATAATTTATTTATAACAATATCTTAATTTTCCTACTCCACTTTCTTTATCTCTTCCAAAACCACGTTATTATTTTCTAAATATCCATTTATCATAATAATATCGTTAATTTTAAGATCAGCATACGCATAATCTGCCATTTCATCATATGCTATTACATCTATTTCTTGTTTATCACATATTGTTGCAACTCTAAATCTGCTTATTGAAACATATTTAGAGTTTAATATAAAATCAAACTCAATTTTTGTTGTTATCTTTCCAAATATTTAGGCAAACTGGTTTCTGGTATTCCTACTTTACATACATTTTCTGAAAAACAAGTACATTTTAGCTTTAATACCTTATTTAAGAAAATAGCATCTTTTCCTGTTACTATGTAAAAAACTCCTGTTTTTATAAAAACTACTCTTCGATTATTTTTTTCCTGTAATAATTCTAGAGCATTATGCTAAAACTCATACTTATCACCCCTTTGCAAAAATTTATATGCGTTTCGCCTTTATTGTGTTTGCAAACCTGCAAACGCAATAAAGGCGCCCCGCTAGTGGCGCCTATTTTCTCCTTTAGCGTTTTTGATGCGCTAAAGTACTTGTTAAGCACATTAGTGCTAACATCGTATTTATTCATTTTTTCTGGTTCATGGAACCAGTGGTCAGTTCTGCTTTACGTAAAGTAGGGGACGTAAACCACCAAGGCTGTAGCCATTAGCCGGGACAACGTTGTCGCGGTAAGACGTGTAAAGTCTGCCTCGGCCACGATCTGTGCTGTAATACCCTCCACGATTAACGCAAGGGCCGAAGCTGCTATTAGGAGAGTAGGGAGAGTATTCTGTTGTCCATTCATATGCATTTCCTGACATATCAAATATATTACAATCTTTGTCGTTATTTATTCCTGATTTTGCAAATGAAGTACTTTTATTCTGGCTTGCATAAGTACTTGCATCTGTTCCTGTCCCATATGTTTGTATAAATATTATTGCTGTATCCCAGGCATAACTATTTACTAAATCACTTGCATATACTAATTTATTATTTTCTTTTACCTCTCCATACATTTCTCTTGCTGCTTTTGCTGCATTTGGTTGTGTTATATTCGTTAATACTGGCTGATTATATTTTGAAGTTATCTTTGACGTTATTTCACTTGCTTCAAATCTCGCTATATAATAGCCTCCATTTGCTAAGCTTGTTTCTATAAATGTTTTTAGATCTCTTGCTGTTGCATTTTGTGCTGTTGAATCTTCTGCAGTATTTCCTGGTCTAAATGAACTTAATTCTTGAAATTTACCATCTATTGTAACTGTCTGTGTACAATTTTCTACTGATGCTACTTGTGCTGGTGTTGTTGAAGTTAATGCTCCAGTATTACTGTCAAATTCGTATCTTCCTAGAGTTATTGTATTTGTTGTATTATCTTTGTTTTTTATTGTTCCTACTGGTACCCATA
>SAMEA104315432__coassemble_438_pt1 | contig 20989 bp, 17 predicted proteins | sample SAMEA104315432__metabat2_low_PE_014 | metagenome-assembled genome bin SAMEA104315432 (sample SAMEA104315432) | gut metagenome | biome: Monkey gut; feature: monkey-associated habitat; material: faeces | place: China | collected 2013 | reverse complement strand
CCCTCTGGATTTAATTCTATTGAATTTGCTGTTTCTCCAAAGGTACTTGCCCACGAATCAAATTGCAATAAGCCACTTTCTTTTAAGGTTTGGTATTGCAAATATCTTTGCATAGTATATAGCTCTACCATTGAGTTGCTAATAGGTGTTCCTGTTGCAAAAGTAATACCTTTTCCATCAGTAAGTTCATCAATATATTGACATTTCATAAATAAGTCAGAACTTTTTTGAGCCTCTGTTTGAGCAATTCCACTTACATTTCTCATTTTGGTATATAAGAATAAGTTTTTAAAATAGTGTGCCTCATCAACAAATAATCTGTCCACTCCAAGTTGTTCAAAAGTTATAAGGCTATCTTTATTCGCTTGGTCATTTAATTTTTTCAGTCTTTCTTCAATTTTCTTCTTACTCTTTTCAAGTTGTTTTATTGAATAATATTCTCCATCATTATTTCTTAAATCTTCAATTCCTAAAGCCATTTCATTTATTTGTCTTTCTAATATTTTTTCTTGTCTTTCTTTTGATATAGGAATTTTCTCAAATTGCGAGTGTCCAATAATTATTGCATCGTATTCGCCTGTTGCAATCTTTGAAATAAACTTTTTTCTATTATTCATTGCAAAATCTTTTTTTGTTGTAACTAAAAGATTTGCACTTGGATACAATTGTAAAAATTCACTTGCAAATTGTTCAATTATATGATTTGGTACTACAAATAAAGACTTATTGCAAAGTCCTATCCTTTTACTTTCCATTGCTCCTGCAACCATTTCAAATGTTTTACCTGCACCAACTTCGTGAGCTAGTAAAACATTTTTGCCATACAAAATTCTTGCTATCGCATTTACTTGATGTTTTCGTAATGTAATTTCTGGATTTATTCCACCAAATTTTATATACTGTCCATCAAACTCTCTTGGCTTAATATTGTTGAATTTTTCATTATAAAGAGTAACTAGTCTTTCTCTTCTTTCTTGGTCTTTCCAAATCCATTCAATAAATTTGTTTTTAATTATTTCCTGTTTTGACTGTGCAATTGCAGTTTCTTTTTTATTTAAAACTTTTTTCTCATTTCCATCAATATCAATAACTGTATCAAATATCCTTACATCCTTTAAGTTTAATGTTTGTTCTATTATTTTGTAGGCATTTATTCTGCTTGTTCCATAAGTGTTATATGACTTTACATTGTATCTATCTTCACTTTTATTTGCTATGTTCCATTCAGATGTATAATCAGAATAATGCACTTTCACTTTGGATTGCACATAATAGCTAGGTTTTAATAAGTCAAAAATAAATTCTTCTATATCACTTGCAGGAATCCAAGTTGCTCCTAATCTAACGCTTATTTCACTAGCACTTAAATCTTTTATTTTAACTCTTTCGAGGGCTTTAACATTTATTTCATATTCTTTATTATTTTGAGCAAATTCTTGTGCTATTCTTAATTTTTGTCTTACATTTCCAGAAAGATATTCATCAGATGTTACATATTCTTTTGTCATTGGGTCTTTATATATGCTACCCTCTAACTCATTAATTAACTGTTCTTTTTCCTTTCCAGTAAGTTTAGACATATATTCTAAATCTACACAAGCCTTTTCAGCTACAGATAAAATTAAAGCGTCAATAGCACTATCGGCTTTTGACACTTGTTTATTTGGTTTTATAGTTCTTTTATAGAACATATCTGCTTTTCTCACAAACTCTCTATCTTTATCCAACACTTCTAGTGAACACAATAAGAAATAGCTATCATCTTGTGAAAATGCTCTTTCATTTGATTTACTGTTTATTATTCCATACTTCTTTGTAAAGCTATCATATAATCTTGAAAGTTTTGCTTGTTCTATTTGTATTTCTTCATCTGATCCATCATCTGTTTGCAATTCTATTAGAGTTCTTAAAGAATCTCTGATTTCTATCATACCTTTTATTCGGTTTATAGATGTTATTGGTAAATCTTGAAGATACATTCGACTATTCTCACGAAAATATACTTGATTTTCTACTATTGTATAACTAAAATTTCTTACATTAGAACTGGCTGGAATACTTATTTCCTCTTGTTCATCTAAATTATCTATTTGATAGTCTTCTATTTGTGCTGTAATATTTTCTATTGCGTTGTCTAATTGTTCTTCTAATGAAATATCATAATTTGGGTTACAAGTTGTATCTATTCCAAACTGTGTTGTACAGGTTTCCATCTTGCCTAAAACCATATTGGGATTATCTACAAAATATTTATTCATATTTATTCCATTTTCATTAGTTGAAATTTCTACCCAGTCATCTTCTAAATCCACTATCTTATCTCGTTTCTTTAAAAAGATAATGTCTGATGTTACAACAGTATTAGCATTTTTCTTAAATGTATTATTGGGTAGTCTTATAGCTCCTATAAGTTCAGCTCTTTGTGATATATATCTCCTAACTTTATCATTATCTTTATCTAATGTGCCTTTGCTAGTTATAAATGCAATAATTCCATTAGGTCTTACTTTATCAAGAGCTTTAGCGAAAAAATAGTCGTGAATTAGAAATTTATTTTTATCATATCGTTTATCTGCTAATTTATAATCACCAAAAGGCACATTTCCAATTGCCACATCAAAGAATGCATCTGGCATTTCAACTTCTTCAAAGCCTTTTATTGCTATTGTATTCTTTTGATATAACTGCCTAGCAATTCCTCCAGATATTGAATCGATTTCTACTCCATACATTTTACACTCTGCTAATTCTTTGGGTAGTAATCCAAAGAAATTACCTACTCCACAAGATGGCTCTAAAATATTACCTCTTTCAAGTCCCATCTCTTTTAACGCTTTATAAATGGACTTTATAACTACTGGAGGTGTGTAAAATGCTGTAAGGGTAGAACTTTTGGCTTCTTTATATTCTTTTTCAGTTAGTAATTCCTTTAATTCATTATATTCACTTAACCATTCATCTTTTCTTGAATCAAAAGCCTCTGGTATTCCTCCCCAACCAACATATTGTGCCAATTTTTCTTGTTCTTCAGGTGTTGCATATCTATTTTCTTCATCACATTTTTTTAATGTTTTTATAGCTTCTATATTTCTTTTATATTTTTCTTTTTTTGAACCTTCTCCTAAATTGTTATCTATAATTTCATAATTATTTCTTTCACTGATAGGAATTTCAGGATGTAAGTCAAAATACTCTATCTTGTTTTTTCTTTTAGTCTTAATTTTAGGAATTTCTATCTTTGTATCTTTTATTGTAATGTTAGGTATTTCATCTGTAATTTTTTCTTTGATTTCAACTACTTCACTTGGATTGTTTTCTTCTATTTTTGGAATTTCTGTAACAACATCAGCTCTATTACTTTCTTTTAAATGGTCATTAAACGGATTTTCTTTAGCCTTTTTATCAAATTCTTCATAACTAAGTTGCTTTGTAAATAAAGGAAATTTAATATCTGCAAGTGTTACTTGTTTATCTGTTACATTTGTAATTTCATATTCCTCGTTTCCAAGAAATACATTATCTCCAATTTTATAAATATAATTTTCTTCAGCTGTATTTTCCTTTGTTTCTTCTATATTTTCTATAACAGATTCATTTTTTTCTGACCATTTTTTATATTCCTCTTTTTCCTTATTATTCAAATATCTATCATCACTTATTAGTTGTCTTATTCTTTTTTCAGCCTGTAACCAGTTTAATAAATATTTAGGACTATTATCTTCATAGCCTCTTGAAAGTAATATTCCTTTACTGTTGTAGTCCATTGAATTTCCAAATTCATCTGCACTACGCCCTCCTATTCCATAAACCTTTTTTAAATAATTAGCATTTTCTGTACTACCTAAATTTTCTGATAAATTTTTATATATTTCAAATTTACCATTTTGAATCTGGTTTCCCTCTCGTAGTACACTATCTATCATTTCCTGTGTAAAAGAAAAAACAGAAGTATTTGTTACTTCTGCTTGTATTATATTATCTATTTGTTCTTGTTCATCCAACAAACCAGTTTTATCTAAAAAAATTTCTCCTGTCTTTACCATAGTTATAAAGTTATCTGTTACAGAGTCCCAATTAATTAAACTATCGGCATTTCTCGTTAGATAATTACCTGTCCAAAAGTCTACTCCATTATTGAATGTTTTATAACCTACCTTCACATCATTTTTTATAATAAACTCTGTATATGCTTCGCCAAATAGTTTATTTACATACTGTTTACACTTTTCGACATCTTTTTCATTCTCATTTATGAATTTGTTTATTTCAGTTATTTTGTTAGATATATTAGGTGCATTTCTTATTATTTCTTTTATTAAATCCTTATCTTGTATCTCTGGTATCTCTGAATTCTTTATATAATCTGTTCTGGTTTTTAGTTGTAGATTATCTCCCTTACCACTTGTTCCTCTGCTATCATCTTGCAATTGTTCATTAAGCCTACCCACTTCATCTGGTCTTGTGCTTTCAATTCCTCTGTTATATTCTCTTTCTCCTGCAATTTCTTCATTATTTGTTCTATCATTTCTGTTGCTTTGTTCTGAATCTCCTCCAAATGTTCTGCTAGAGTATTGTTCACTTTGAGCATTGTATATTCGCCTCTTTTGTGTTCTTTCAGATAGTTCAATCTCATTATTGCGTATTTCCCTGTTGGTAATATTTTCTTTCTCATTGTTATATTTGGTATTAGATAATCCCCTACTTGTCTGTATTCTAGTTTCTCCATCTTCTATTCCTCCCTTTTCATTATTTATATTATTATCATAATCTTTTATATCACTTTTTACAAATGTGCGATTTTGTCTTATTTCTTCTAATTTTAAATTTCTTATAGTTAATGCTATCTCTCTTAATCCAGTTTCAGCTATATCTGATATTGCAGTTCCCATCGTAGTTATTAGTTTAGTAGAATTAAAATATTTTAAAATAGAAAATTCTTTTTTATCTATCTTATCATTTGCATTTATCCCACATCTATTTAAAGTCATATATGCTACACTTGCCCATACAAAAGTTTTAGTTAGAGCTTCAATTTCACTATCAGAAAGTTTTTCTAGTCTTGATCCCTTTTTGTTTTCAATTATTTCGGTTATATAGTCTGTTATATTATCTTCTACCATATTGAATGTTGAAGAAAAAATTGCTTGTTCAAAACTACTATTTGCTAAATCTCCTCCAAATTTATTTTCTAATGCCTCTATTATTTCAGTTTGATATTTTTCATCTACTTTCCATAAATGATATTGTGTTCCCATATAATTATGAGTATCTGTTAAATCAAATACAAATCTTAATGGTAATGGACTATCTTCTTTTGCAAATATTGCAATTCCAGCTGTTCCTTTATTTACCCACCTTTTCGGTTTTACTTTATTATTCCATTCCTGCATTTCTGCACAAGCTATTGAGTTTGGTTTTTGAGCATATATTAAAATTTGATTATCAAAACTATATTTAAAATTATGTGAGGCACATTTTAGAAATTTAATCCAGTTATCTTCACTTTGACTAACATTTTCTATTGTCTGACTGTATATTTGCCTTACTTCATAAAATTTCAATTTTTACACCTCCTACTCATTATTCACAAAAAATTGCCATAAACTTTTATCCTCTATTGCATCTTGCATTTTCCATATCATTTCTATATCTTTCATCGAAATTTTATCTGTTTCAGGCAATTTCCTTAAATCCTTAACTTTAACATTCATAATATCTTTTTCGTTTTTTATATTTATCTTATTCAGTTTTATAAATAATTTATTTTTTTGATTTGCTGTATATTTTGACATCTTACACCTGCTTTCATAAATTAAGGTGGCCTTTTAAAAAGCCACCTTATATTTTATTTTCTTTTATTACTTTTTCTCTTTTCAATCACAATTGCAACAACTGCAAGACCTATTGAAGAAAGCAATAATATTATTTTGTATATAAATGAATTGCTTTGGTATCCTGTTTTTGGAGTTTCAATTTTCTTATTTGCAAACTCAAAACTATATATTGATTCTTTATTCTCCAATTGAGTATTATCAACAAAAACACCTTTATCATTTATTTCAATTTTAATAATTTTATCTGACTTATTGTAGTTCTTTGGTGCTGACAATTCTTTGCAAAAATATATTCCATATCTTAAACTATCAAATTCAACAAATCCTTCTTTTGGGTTTGACTTATATTCTTTTATTAGTTTTGTACATTCTTCATCTTCAAATAGTCCAAATGTAAATTTATCTCTTATTACCTCTTTTGTTTCTTCATCAATTTTTACTAATCTTACATTTGTTAGAATTGGCATATCTTTCATAACAACTCTTTGTGTTTCTTTATCTGGAGTAACTACAAATTCTATTTTTTCAGCTATCTCAAATCCATAAGGAGATATTTTTTCAATTAAAGTGTATTTTTTATTTTCCTCTAAACCACTTACTATATGTGGTTCTTTAGTAGATGTCCATTCTTCTATAATATTTCCTTGTTCATCTACTATTTGTAATTCAGCACCTTCAAGTTCTTCTCCTGTTGTTAAATCAACTTTTGATATTTCAACAACTTTATCTATCATTTGAACTCTTTGCCCATCTTTTATGTTCTCTACTGTGAATTTTATTGCAGTTGCAATTACTTTACCTTCTGGTGCAAATTCTTCAATTAGAGTGTATTCTTTATCTACTATTAGTCCTTCTATTTTGTGTTCACTTTCTGTTGATGTCCAAGTGTCTATAACATTATTCATCCCATCAACAACTTTTAATTTTGCACCTACAATTTCTTTTTCTCCAGTTATATCTGTTTTTGAGATAGAAACTAATGTTGTTATATTATCTATATTTAATGTTTGTTCATAAACTTTTTGAATTTCATCTTTTTGTTCAAATTTCACTTCATATTTTGTGCTATCCAACACAAGTCCAGATAATGTCTCAATTTCTTCCACTTCGTATATTCCAATAGGTAGATTTTCAACTTTTAAGTTTCCATCTTTGCCTAAATTGTATTCTCCTATCACTGTTCCTTTTTCATAGATAATACTGTTATCTGCTTTATCAATTATATCTTCTTTTGCTGAAACTCTAAATTTTATATTGCTAAAATCTTGTATATCTATAAGTGATAAATCTACATTATCTCTTAATATAATGTTTTTATCTATTATTAGTGTTCCAGTAGGTTGTTCATTTTTTACTACTACCTCTACAACATAATCATTTTCTTGATCTTTATCATAATCTCTTATGTTTTCAATTTTAAATTCTACTGGTTTATCTAATTGTAAGAAACCTATCGGAATACATATTTCATATACTTCATAAGAACCTACTTCAAGTTTTAAAGGAGTAGTTACTGTTCCCTTTTCATCATTATTTGAATTATAACTCTTTTCAGGAACAATTATATTGTCAGAATTTGTTGTAAAGCTATCATATACTGTATTTCCTACTTTTTGAGTAACAATATCGCCCTTTTTATATATTAACTTTCCATTTCCTCTATCATAAATATCTACTGTTGCTCTTATTTTAAAAGTAGCACTTGAAGCTGACACTAATTTTCCAGTTTTTAAATCTCTTTTCAAAAGTCTTACATAAGTTTCTAACTGCTCATTATTTATATAAATATTTTTTACTTTCTTTTCTATTTCTTTAATTTCTGATTCATCATTTGTTATAGAAAAATAAAAATCAGTTGCTGTTTCAAAATCTTTTGGAGTTGCCGTTTCCTTTCCTATATATTTTCCAAAAGGTAAATCCTTTGTACAGCAATCTCCATTATTGTCTGTTGTTATTTTATCATAATCTGGTGCAATCTTTTGTGCCTCTGCCACTCTACTTTTATTAACACTTACTTTGTTTCCTTCTCTGTCTATTCCATTCCAAATTTCTTCGTATGTGTAACCTGCTTTGTATGCTTTTTCAACTTCACTTGCTAGTTTAATAGTAAACTCAACATTTGCAAGTCCTTTTACTTCTCCTGACTGTGATTTTATTCCACTTTTAAATATGTGTATCTTTTGTTTTTTCACTTTTTCTTTACTTGTTACACTATTTACAATTATTTTTTCATTTTGATTTTTATATTTTATTTCAATTTTATATTCATTTATATCTAATAGATAGCCTTTTGAACTTGCTATCTCTTTGCAAATATAGTTGCCCATTGGAAGTCCTGTTATTCGTTCTGTTTTTCCCTCTTTGTCCATAACTCTATTGGCAACTCTATCTCCATTTGAATAATATTTTACTGTTCTAGCTTTATTGTATATATCTTCAGCTGCATAAAGTTCGTAAATTGCTCCCTCAAATGTTGCATCTCCTTGTGCTTTTTGATTTGTTTCACTATCTACCTTTACAATATCTAATGTTCCTTTTGGTTCATCATTTTCAATTCTTAAAGTAGCTGTAGTATTTGGTTTTACTTCTATTTTATATGTTTCTGTATTTAATAAATAGCCATCACTACTTGTTTTTTCCTTTACAGTATATATACCTTTTTTAAGTTTTTCTAACTTTATTCTTCCATTTTTTACTGTAACATCCCCATTATAACTTTTTCCATTTACAGTAAATACTGTACCATCCACTAAATCCCCATTTTTATTTGTTTTTATAATTTCCAAATCTCCTAGTTGCTCGATTTTAAGATTTAAAGACATACTTACTGGATCATTATAATCAAGTGAATACAATTGATTCTGCACCTTATCTTCAAATGTGAAGTATATTGTTGTATCCTTATCTACTGTTTCTTCTTTAATACAGCCCCAATTTTTCATCATCTTATCAGATATTTGTAAAGTTTCTACATTACAATTTTCATCTACTGTGATTTTCATTGTATTTTCGCCTTTTGTATGTTCAATTCTTATTCCATCCTTTGTTACATCAATACTATTGTAATCCTTCAATACATTATTTGAATCTGTTAATATTTTGGTTTCTCCACATTCAATTGTAATAGTATTTTTAATAAAACTTGGTCTTGTTTCTATTTTCTTCATTTGATTATCAATATCTTTTTTGAATTTTTCATATTCTGATTGTATATCATCTTTTCTAAATGTTGCTGTACTCTGTTCTAGTGCCTCCCATACATATTGTTGAGTAAACACATAATCTAATAACATATATCTTTTTGATTCTGCTAAAATTCCTCCATTTACAACATAATCTCCATATTTGCTATACCATCCTAGATATGCTATCTTACACGCTTTTCTTATTTTTGGATCTTCTGGTACAGAATGTTCAGCTTTTTTTATCTCTCCTGTTGGTGAATTTACTCCGAATTCTCCGACAAAATACTGTTATTTTTTCTCCCGTAACAGAATTTACTAATCTTCTTACTAAAGTTCCTACTTGATATTTATTATCTGTTGTATAAATACCTGAATCATATTGTCCAGATACCCATTTCCCACTTCCAGAACTTTCAACTGCAAATATAGGTTGTGCTGTTCCAAATAGTGTTACAATTGTAAATATTATTGCTAATATTTTCTTTGTAAAATTAAATTCTTTTAATTTCTTCACTTTATTTCCTCCTTTAACGAAAAAAAGAACAAGCATCTTTGCCTGTTCTATAGTATTTTCTATTTTTATTTATTGTTTATAAAAGTTTATTGTATAATATTTGCAATTTGGACAAGTCCAATATTCATACCCATAAGGGCATTTTGCTAAATAATCATCATAACTTCCACCATTTAGCCATTCCTGCTCATATTTTTCCTGTTCTTTATCAAAATAATCTACTGCTTCAGCTTTTGTTTTAAACCATTTTCCTGTATTTCCTGCACTAACTAAGTGTCCATCTTTTGAACAATTATGAGTTTTTTCTTTAACTTCTTCAGCTTTAGTTTCATTTTTTTGTTCTTGCTTTTCTTCCTTTTGAATTACAGGTATTTGTGTCTTTTGCTCTTTATTTTTCTCTTGTTTTTTTGGTTCAATCGGAGTTTTCTTTGATTTTTCACTTTTCTTTTCATTACCTGTGCTTTTTTCTGTTTGAGTTTCAGGTTTTGTAGATACTGTTTCTTGTTTTTCTTGAACTTCTGTACTATCGCCTTTAGTTTCTAATATTTTATCTTCTTGTAAAGTTTCAATATTATCATTATTTCTCTGCTCGACTTGATTTTCTACTATATTTTTTTCTTCCTCCTGTTGCACAATATTTTGTATATTTGTTTCTTTTTTCCCTGTACTATCAACAACTCCATAATAACTACAACTTGAGATTATAAAAACTATTAAAATCAATATAAATTTTCTCATAATTAGCTCATCTCCTTTGATTTAATTGTAAATGTATATACAAATTCTTTCAAATGTGCGTTTTATATTATTTAATATATTTTATAATATATATTCTTTTTCAGTTAGTTATAGAGATAGTTATAGGGGGTGGATTGTAAGGAGGGGGAATAAAAAAAGTGTATATACAATATTTCTACTATATATACACTATCGCACATAATCTCTTTGTTTTTTTCTTTTCCATTCAGCTTGATAACTTTCTAGTAATTTTGTTATTACTTCTTGCATCTTTTCTATGCTATAACCAGATGGAAAATAATCTTTTACTTTATCATACTTAAATTTTATTTGTTCCTTTTGATTAGGTTTTTCTTCCTCCAATAATATTTCTATTTCTTCATTAGTTAGTTCTCCTTTTTCACTTTTATCTCTCATTATTCTTGCTTGAGCGTGTGATGGAACAACATCTAAATATTCCATATTATCTGCAACAATTTTTTGTTCATCTTCTGTTAAATAAGATAATTCAACTGCAATTCTTAACCCCATTTTATCTTCATCAACTATTTTTAGTAATTCTGGAACTAAATATGTTAGTCTAATATATCTTCTAACTTGTTCATGGCTTTCTCCTATTTCATCAGCAATTATTTCTCTTGAAGTTTTTCCTGCTAACTTCTGCAACTCTGTTGCAGAAGTTAAATCATTTCTTTGTCCCTGTCTTTTTATTGCTTCCAACTTCATTTTGTATGCAAATGCTTTTTCTGATGGTAAAACTTTTTCCCTCTGGTTGTTACTATCAACCATAAGAATTGTAGCCTCATCATCTGTTAATTCTCTAACAATTGCTTTAATTTCTTTAAATCCTGCAATTTCACAAGCTCTTTTTCTTCTATGACCTGAAATCATTTCATAGCCACCATTTTCCTTTTTCCTTACTATTACAGGGTGTATAATTCCAAACTTCTTTATACTCTCTGCCATATTAAGCATTTCCTCATCTTCTCTTACTTGATAAGGGTGATTTGGAAAATTTGTTATTTCTTTTACTGGTATCATTGAAACATATTCTAAGTCTTTTTTATCTCTTTCTTCTTGCGTAGTAAAAAAATCATCTATCGTAACCTTTGGCAAGTGCATTTTTTCTTCTTTCTTTTTCTCCATCTTCTAACACCTCCTTTGCAAATGCTGTGTATGCTTTGGTTACGCTACTATTTTTATCATAAGCCAATATACTCTTGCCTCTTGAACTAGATTCAGCTGTCTTTATTGCTACTGGTATTTGCGAATCATAAATCTTTACAATATTTCCATAGTTTTCTTTTATTTCATTTTCTATTGCCTTTGGAAGATTAGTTCTTCTATCTACCAATGTCAGCAATATTCCTCCAATTTCAAGTTTGTTATTTATTTGTTTTTTTACTTTTGCAATAGTTTTCAATAAATTTCCCATACCTTTTGCTGACAAGAACTGACTTTGCACAGGTATGATGACTTTATCAGCACTAGCTAACGCATTTGTAGTTATCATATTCAATGATGGCATACAGTCTATAATAATGTAATCATAATATGGTTTTAATTCTTTTATACTATTGCTCATAGCACTTTCTCTACACATAGCATTTAATAAATTTACTTCTGTCATAGACAAATTCAAATTCGATGGTATAAGGTCAACTCCTTCATTATGATGTAGTATTGCCTCATCTGGATTTACAGGAAAATCATTTATCATTCTTTCTATCAAAGTAGAAATAGTAACTGGTATTGCCTCTGTATCATAATATCCCATATATGTTGTTAAATCTGCTTGTGGGTCAGCATCAATAAGCAATACATCTTTTCCCTCGTTTGCTAATGCAACTCCTAAACTAAATGCTGTTGTAGTTTTTCCTACTCCACCGTTTTTGGTTTGCTATGGCTATTGTTGTACAACCTGCCATATCTTCTACCCTCCTTCCATAAAAAATTGCCCATAATGTTTTTTCATTATGAGCTAAGTATCTCTATAAATTTTGAAAGAGTAAGCTTAACTTACTCTTTCAAATATTGTTATATGTTCTATGTTATCAATATCTTCTATTTCATCTCCATTATATATTTTGACTGCTTGTTTCTTATCTTTTATAAACTTTGCTATTTCTTCCTTTCCATAAACAAGTTTTAAAATATATATCATATTTTTTCCAGACAATATTGCTCTATTATAATTTTGTTCTATTTCCGATACATTATTATTTTTTAGTTCAAAATAAAGTGCAACATTTAGTCCTTCTATCTTATCTTCTTTTAATTCTATATAAGGCCCAAATATTATTGCTTTTTTTATATAATATATGAATTCCTCTTTTTTATTTACCTCATTTATTTTTTTTATAACATTTTCCATTATCCTTTTTACTGATTCTCTTTTGTAATATTTCTTTTTTCCTTTTTCCATTTTTACCTCCTTTTTTGCAAAAAAATAAAACCTAATATTTCTATTAGGTTTATTAATGCAATTATATTTTTTCATTCTAATTTTTACTTATTTCATAAGCATTATTTTAATGCTATTTTAATGCTACCAGAAAGTTTTTATTGGTTTTCATTAAAATTCATTAAGTTTTAATTTTTTTCTATAATGGCTGTAATGTACTTATTAAGCAGTATTCAGCTCTTTTAAAATTTATTAGGTTTTATTAAAATTCTTAAATGTTCTATGCTAATGGTTTCATTGTTGGGAAGAATAATACATCTCTTATAGATGCTGAGTCTGTAAGTAACATTATTAATCTGTCTAGTCCTATGCCCATTCCTCCTGTTGGTGGTAAACCAATTTCTAATGCAGTAACAAAATCTTCGTCCATTCCACCAGCTTCTTCGTCACCTTTTTCTTTTGCTTCCGCTTGTTTTACTAATCTTTCATATTGATCTATTGGGTCATTCAATTCTGAATATGCATTTCCATATTCTCTACCACCAATAAATAATTCAAATCTTTCTACTAATCTTGGATCATCTTTTCTTCTCTTTGTAAGTGGTGATATTTCTACTGGATAGTCTATTATAAATGTTGGTTGTATTAATGTATCTTCAACAAAAGTATCAAAAAATTCATTTATAATATGTCCTCTTGTATTTTTTAATTCTTCATATTCTACACCTTTTTCGTCTGCTATTTTTCTAGCTTCCTCATCTGTTTGAATAGTATTGAAATCAATGCCTGTAACTTCTTTTATTGAGTCAATCATTGTTACTCTTCTCCAGCCTGGAGTTAAGTCAATCGGTGTTCCTTGATATGTTATTTTTGTTGTTCCTAGTACGTTTTTAGCAACAGTAGAAATTAATTCTTCTGACATATTCATCATATCATTATAATCTTCATATGCTGAATACCATTCAATATTAGTAAATTCTGGATTGTGTTTTATATCCATTCCTTCATTTCTAAAGTTTTTACCAATTTCAAATACTTTGTCAATTCCACCAACTATTAATCTTTTTAGGTTTAACTCTGGTGCAATTCTTAAGTACATATCTAAGTCTAAAGTATTATGGTGTGTGATAAATGGTCTTGCTGCATCACCTGTTGCTACTGTTGTAAGTGTTGGTGTTTCAACTTCCATATATCCTTTTCCATCCATAAACTTTCTTACTTCTTTTATTATTTTGCTTCTTAGTTCAAAAGTCCTTCTAACTTCTGGGTTTACTATTAAGTCTATATATCTCTGTCTATAACGAATTTCTGTATCTTTTAATCCATGGAATTTTTCTGGTAATGGTCTTAAAGATTTTGAAAGTAATATAACTTCTTTTGCATGTACAGATATTTCTTCTGTTTTTGTTTTAAATACAAAACCTTTTATTCCTATGATATCTCCTATATCATAAGTTTTGAATAGTTTGTAACTTTCTTCACCTAGATCATTTATACTAACATAACTTTGAATTCTACCTGTTGAATCTTGAATTGTACAGAATGATGCTTTTCCCATTATACGTTTGGCCATAATTCTACCAGCTATTGATACATCTTTTCCTTCAAAAGCTTCATAGTTTTCTTTTATTTGACTAGCTACTTCTGTTCTATCATATTTAGTAATTTCAAATGGGTTTTTACCACTTTTTTGTAGTTCCTCCAACTTTTCTCTTCTTACTTTCATAAGTTGATTTAAGTCTAACTCTTGTTCTTGGTTGTTTACGTTGTTTTCTTCCATATACAATTCCCCTTTTCGTTAAATTTTATAATATTTCATATTATATATCAAAATTGGCAATATGTAAACATTTGGAAGAAAATTTATGAAAACTTTTATTATGAAGCTTTTCTTAATTCTTGTGCATGTGCTTTAGCAATTTCAGTAACTTCTCCTGAGGAAATTCTTGCAATTTCTTCAATTGTTTCTTCTTCACTAAGTTTTTTAATTTGCGTATATGTTTTGTTTTCCTTAGTTTGTTTACTTATATAATAGTTATGGTCTCCTTTTGCCGCAATTGATGGTAAATGTGTAATGCAAATTACTTGATGTGATTTTGCTATTGATTTCATTTTTTCTGCTACTGCTTTTGAAGCTTTGCCACTAATTCCTGTGTCAATTTCGTCAAACACTAATGTACTTACTTCATCAACATCTGCTAACACATTTTTTATTGCAAGCATAATTCTTGCCATTTCTCCTCCTGAAGCTATTTTTACAAATGGTTTTAATTCTTCTCCAATATTGGTGCAAATCATAAATTCCACCTCATCTATTCCTGTTTCGTAGAATTTATCTGCTGTATCTACTTGTATTTCAAATCTAGCATTTGGCATCTCTAAGTCTTTTAATTCTTTGTTTATTTTAATAGATAATTCCTTTGCATAATTTTTTCTAGTATTTGTCATATTGTTTGCAATTTCAAGTAATTCTTGTTTTAGTATATTTATTTGCGCTTTTATTTTTTTATGGTATTCATCTAAATTCTCAATTTTATGTATCTCTTCTTCTACTTTGCTTGAATATTTTAGTATTTCTGAAATTGTATTTCCATATTTTCTTTTTAATGAATAAATTAAATCTAGTCTATTTTCTATTTGATTTCTTTCTTCTTCGTCAAAGTTAACGTCCTCTCTCATATAACTTAGATCTCTTGCTAGTTCTTGTATATCATAGTAACTGCTTTTTAGTATACTTAATTTTTCAGTATATTTGCTACCACAGTCTTGTATTTTCTCTAAACTGCGAATTGCATTGCTTATTGCAACTACTGCATTTTCATTTAATTCATTATCAACTTCATATAAGTTATCTTTTAATTTTTCTGCATTTTGCATCATTTTGTGTTTTTCTTCTAGTTCTTCCTCTTCATTTTCTTTTAAGTTTGCTTGTTCAATTTCGTTATATTGATAACGTAGTAAGTCGAGTCTTCTTTCTTTTTCTTGATCTTCTCCATATGTATTTTTTAACTCTTGTTTTAAAGTGTTATATTCTGCAAGTTTTACTTTATATTTATTTAGGTTATCTTCTAATTCTTTGCCGATAAACTTATCTAAATATATAATATGTTGCATAGGATTCAAAATTAATTGACTATCATGTTGTCCATGAATATCAAGTATTTTGCTCATAAATTCTTTTAACTCATTTACAGTAACTAATCTTCCATTTATTTTACATGAATTTCTACCATTTAGGTGTATTTCTCTTGATACTATAATATTATTGTCTATTGCTAATTCATTATTTGGGCAATAAAAATTTGCTTCTACAAATGAAAATTCTTCTCCATTTCTGATCATTTCTTTTGAAAATCTACCACCTGCTAAAATTGCAAGTGAACCAATTATTAAGGTTTTTCCTGCACCGGTTTCTCCTGTTAATACATTAAAGCCTTCATTCAAATCAAGGTTCAAATCATCTATAATTCCAACGTTTTTTATATGTAATGTAGTAACCATTTTTATCTCCTTTATACGAATTATTGTTTGTATATTTGTATTATATACCAAATTTTTGTTTTGTCAACTACTTTTATTTACTTTTCACAAAAAATATGATATAATTTTAGCATTCACTTAACGTGACTATATTTAGAAAGGAGCATATTATGGCTAAGGACAACTTGAAGTTGACCCCTGGTAGTGTCAATAAAGAGATTATTGACAAAATCAAAATTGATGCTTCTCGTCCAGTTCCCAACTTTCTGACTCCGGAGACGACCTCCAAAAAAGTGAAAGAAAGCACAGGAAAAAAAGTAGTTACTAAAGCCCGTCAGGTAAAGGCTCCTAAGTAACCCAAAAACAGAAGGAAATGCAAATTGCATTTCCTTCTGTTTTTGTATGTCTACTGCATACTTTTTTACAAAGTAAAAGACTTAGAAATAACTATTTTTTTAGCTTTCTAAGTCTTTATATTTGGTGACCCCTACGGGAATCGAACCCATGATTCAGCCTTGAGAGGGCTGCGTCTTAACCGCTTGACCAAGGGGCCATTTTAGCTTACTTAAATAATATAACATATTTGTAAGCTTTAGTCAATACAAGTATCTACAAAATTTTAAATCTCCATTTTCATTATTTCTGACAATCTGTCATCTTGTTTTGTTAAATATAAGTATCCTATTAGTGCTTCAAATGCTGTAGCATACATATAATCTTGCATACTTGCATTTTTAGCAATATGATGTGTTTGTGTATTTCTCCCTCTTCTTACTATTTCTTTTTCTTCCTCTGTTAGTATTGTTTCTAGTTTTTTTAAGGTCTCTGCTTGTGCTTTTGCTTTTACATATTTTATTGATTTTATATGTAATTCATGTGGTTTTAATTTTGTGGTGTCTACTAATTTTGTACGAATATATAATTCATATACACAGTCACCCACATATGCCCAAGTTAATGGAGACATTTGATTTACTTCTTCTATTTCTTTATTTCTATTAAATATTTCCAATATTTACTCTCCTTTTACTGTTTCAAGTGTAATTCTTCCTAATCTTCCGCTTCTAAAATCGTCAATTATTATGTTTGCAACTTTTTCTATATTTATTTCTCCTCCTGAAATAATCGCACCTCTTTTTCTGCCAATTAAGTTCATAACCTCTAATACTTTTTCGTTTGGTTCTAGTTCTTGGTTCTGCATTACTTCATTTATTTGTTCTTCAGTTAGTTTATATCTTTCCATTAAATTTGGAGTATAATTTGTAATCAATGTTCTTAATAGCTCAAATCCAATTTCAACAGTTTGTAGAACGTCATCTTTAATGGTTCCTGTATATGCTAAATTTGTAGCTACTTCTCTTTGGTCTAATTTTGGCCATAAAACCCCAGGTGTATCTAATAGTTCTATTCTGCTTGATACTTTTATCCATTGCTTTTGTCTTGTTACTCCCGGTTTATTTCCTGTTTGTGCTACATTCTTTTTTGCTATTCTATTTATAAATGAAGACTTGCCTACATTTGGTATTCCTAATATCATTATTCTTATTGATTTGCCTATTCTACCTTTGTTTTCAAATTTTTCATTATCATAAATCTGCTCTATTTTTTTAATTGCCTCTTGTATTCCTTTACCTGATACTGAATCTACAAGAACTGCTGGAATATTATTTTTTTCAAAATATTCTACCCATTTTTTATTTTCTTTTTCACAGGCTAAATCACATTTATTTAAGATTACTAATCTTTTCTTGTCTTTTATAATTTCTTTTATATCTGGATTTTGACTAGCCATAGGTATACGTGCATCTAATATTTCTGCAACTATGTCAATTAGCTTTAGGTCTTCTATTATTTGCTTTCTCGTTTTTGCCATGTGTCCGTGGGTACCAGTTAATATTCATTTTATTTTCTTCCATTTTTTCTCCTCATTTTTCAAATTCTATAAAGCTTTTCATATTTTGAGTAGCCATTTTGCTGTTTGTGATTATTTGGCTCATTTCTTTATCAAACCATTTTGGAAGTTCTATTTGAGTTGCTTGTTCTTCACTTTTAAATTCTATTTCTGCAAATACTACTCCTTCATATACTCCCTTAAATACATCAACTTCAATTTTTAGATTATCTACATATGGAATTACATATCTTTCTTTAGATAAGGTAATATATTCCGCATTTATTTTTAATGCATCATATTCTTCCTTTGTTATCTCTTTTTCAAATTCATTAACAGATATTCCAACTTTCATTGTTTTTACTGTATATACATATTTGATATTACCACTTTTCTCTATTTTTCTTTTTCTTACTGCTGTATAATCATCTACATACAAGTAATCTTGTGTGATGGTCTTTTTAGGATATTTACTAATTATTTCATTTATTGCATTAATATCTTTTACTAAAAATTTTCTTTCTATTTCCATTCTTAACTTCATCCCTTTGGTAAATGTAAATTTGGTTGGAAAAATTTATATTTCCAACCTTATAATGTCCTATATTGATTTTTATCTGCTCTTTCATCTAATTTTCTATCATAGTCTTTGTTTTTATAAAACCAATCTGTTTTCTTATCCATAGGATTTGCTTTTCTACTCTTATCCAACAATACATCAAAGAATGCTGCAACTGGTATTATAACTCCTATTAGCGCAACAAATAAATCCATATATATGCTTAATGGAGCAGTGTTATTTATTATTCCTATCACATTTTGATATATATACATACCATAATAAAATAGATGAGTAATTAAATATATTCCTACAGGTAATATCTTTCTTTTTGGTATGAAACATATGCATAAAAATGTTATAAATAATAATGCAATTTCCATTGTCATATTCATTGGTGCTAATGCAAGTTCTTGTCCCATAGAATGCAAAACAGTTTCTACTACTCTAAATCCCCAGAATGCAAATGCAAATATGGCTATTAACCAGCTAGATAAATTTTTCATATGATTATTCCCCCTAATCCACTTAAAGATATGGAGACATACCTTTTCTTAAAAGGAAATGTCTCCAAGTGTTTAAAATATTTTTTTAATCTACAAAATTGAATTCATCTTCAAATTTTTCTTTAAATTTTTCAAATACTTTGTTAAGTATTTCTTCGTCTTCTACACTAACATAAGATTCTTCATCTTCTGATTCTGTGTCTTCTAATTTAAGAATTACAACTTCCCCAGGTTCTTCTGTTTCTTCTTCTTCAACTGGTAAAAGTACTACGTATTCTTCTCCTTCATATTCTATTAAATCTAAGAATTCAAATTCTACTTCGTTTCCATCTTCGTCATTTAATACGATTATATTGTCTAATTCTTCTCCTTCATTTACATTTTCTACTTCTTTGTTTAAATCTTCACTCATTTTAAACTTTCTCCTCTCGTTTTTTATATATTATAATTGTATTTCTACAATGTTAATATCTATTTTTTAGTATTTCTATTTTTTCAACATTTATGCATTGTTCTTCTGCTTATTCATGTATGTTTCAAGAATATATACAGCAGAAATAGTATCTACTATTTGCCTTTTTTTATTTTTATCTATATTAAGATAGTTCATAGTCTTATGTGCTGCTACAGTTGTTAGCCTTTCATCTATTGTTTCTACTGGAATTTTTGGAAATTTGCATCTTAATTTATGTATAAACTTTTCTGTTACTTCAACTCTTTCAGTTTTACTTCCGTCCATATTTATTGGCATGCCAATAACAAATGTATCAATTAAATATTGATTCAAAATTTCCTCTAGCCTTTTTAATACTAGCTTATCATTTCCGTTATGATGTACTGTTTCTAACCCTTGGACAGTTATATTTAGTTCATCAGTTATGGCTAGTCCAACTCTACTATCTCCATAATCAATTCCCAATTTTCGCATTTACTAATCATCCAATCCAATATAGTTTTTTACCATTTTTTCAAGAAGTTCATCTCTTTCAATTTGTCTAATTAAATTTCTTGCATCATTATGACTTGTAATATATGTTGGGTCTCCTGATAAAATATATCCAACTATTTGATTTATTGGATTATACCCTTTTTCCTCTAAAGCATGGTATACTTCTTTTAAAATTTCCCTTGCTTTAATATTTTTGTCTTTTTCAACTTTAAAGCTTACGGTTTCATCAGATATCATATGACCTTCCCCCTTATAAATAATTGATTGTATTTTCTTTTTTATCTGCCTCATCCAAATATTCTTCTAGTTTCTTTGTAAGACCTTCCAATGCTGTTCCTTTGTAATATGTAGATAAAACGATATTTATTTTTGGCTTAGCTTCTTCAACTTCTATTTGTTCTATCTTTTCTTTTAATTGACTCATGAAGTTGACTATTGTATCTAATTCTATTCCTGAAAACACTATAGCAAATTTTGGTCCCATATATCTAACAAAGATATATTCTTCTGCTAAATTTGAACTTACTTTTTTGCTTACTGCGGTTACTATTTGATTTCCAATCTCTCTACTAAATGTCTCATTTATTTCTTCTAAGTTGATGATTTTAAATAAACATACTGTTGACATTGTATATTTATCAATAGTTTTCTTACCTTCACTGAATAAATACTCTGCTGATTTTAAACTTGTAAATTTGTCTTCTCTTACAATATTTTCTAAGACTTGTTGGTTCTCAACTGTTTTTAATACAGATACAATATTATTTTTTATAACTTCTAATATAGTGGTATCAATATTATCAAATTCATGTGGCTTGCTGCCTTCTATTATCCAGTAACCAATATATACATTTTCTACATAAAGAGGGAAAAACATTGCAGATTTAGCTCTTCCAAACTCCATTTTTTGATAAGGTAGTCTATCTCCT
>SAMEA104315432__coassemble_433_pt1 | contig 21110 bp, 28 predicted proteins | sample SAMEA104315432__metabat2_low_PE_014 | metagenome-assembled genome bin SAMEA104315432 (sample SAMEA104315432) | gut metagenome | biome: Monkey gut; feature: monkey-associated habitat; material: faeces | place: China | collected 2013 | reverse complement strand
CGTGGGCAAGTACCTTTGGAGAAACAGCAAATTCAATAGAATTAAATCCAGAGGGAACAGGTTATAGAAGTAAAACGAGATTTGCTAAATTTTATAATCTACCAGAACTTATGGCACTTTTTAAAGAAGTAGCAGATGTGCAAACAGCTGACACACTTAATTTACCAACACCAGAGGCAGTATATAAAACAATAGTTGCAAAACCTAGTGATATTCAAGTAGAAATGGTGCAAAATCTTGCAGAACGAGCTGAAAGAATAAGAAAGGGCGAAGTAAATGCACAAGATGATAATATGCTTATTATCACAAATGAAGGAAGAAAACTAGCACTTGATCAAAGATTAATAAACGAAATGCTACCAGACTTTGAAAATAGTAAAGTGAATTTATGTGTAAATAATTTGTATGAAATATATGATAAAACAAAGCAAAACAAATCAACGCAACTTGTATTTTGTGATTTATCTACACCCAAAGGGGATGGTAAATTCAATGTATATGATGATATTAAGCAAAAGCTAATATCAAAAGGTGTAAATGAAGATGAAATAGCTTTCATTCACGATGCAACAAATGAAAATAAAAAGAAAGAACTATTTGCGAAAGTTAGAAGTGGAGATGTAAGAGTTTTAATTGGAAGTACAAGCAAGATGGGTGCAGGAACTAATGTACAACAGAAATTAGTTGCTATACACCATTTAGACTGTCCGTGGAGGCCTGCTGATCTAACACAACGAAATGGTAGAGGCATAAGGCAGGGAAATGAGAATTCTAAAATTGAAATATTTACCTATGTAACTGAAAGAACATTTGACGCGTATTTATATCAACTTATACAAAATAAATTGAAATTTATTACACAGATAATGACATCAAAAGCAATATCTCGTTCTGAAGAAGATATTGATGAGAAAGTATTATCAGTTGCAGAAGTAAAGGCTTTAGCAGCAGGAAATCCACTTATTATAGAAAAAACACAATTAGAGGCAGATGTGGCAAAATTAAAACTATTAAAACAAAGTTATTTAAGCCAAGTATATAATCTGGAAGATTTGATAGCAAAGTTTTACCCTAAAAAAATAAAAGAATTACAAGGAGAAATTGAAACTTATAAAAAGGATATTGTAATTAGAAATAATAATACACAAAGCGATAATGAAGAAAAATTTTCTCCAATGATAATAGCTGGAAAAATTTATACCAATAAGGAGAATGCAGGAACAGAATTAATAGAACAATGCAAGAATAAAAAGAATATGGAAACTGAAGAAATAGGAGAATATAGAGGCTTTAAGATGTCTTTAAAAATAGATCTCGTAAGCAGGGAATTTAGTTTAGAACTTAAAGGCAATGCTACACATACTGTTAATCTAGGAACAGATAAATTTGGAAATATAACAAGAATTGATAATGTACTTGCAGACCTAGAAAAAAGAGTTGAAAGAAAGGCAGTAGAATTAAAAGAAACAGAGAGGCAACTTGAAACAGCAAAAAATGATATTGAAATTCCTTTTAATCAAGAATCAGAACTTCAAGAAAAAACTAAAAAATTGGATAATATAAATATAATGCTAAACCTAGATGAGAAAGATAATGAACTAATGGATGATGATGAAGTTCAAGAAGAAAAAACACCAGAGGAAAATAAAAGTCAAGACTACGATAGGAAAGATTTTAGATAAAACGCACATTTTACACAAATTTAATTTGTCAGTATTATATTTGTAGGAGGGATAATTAGAATGGAAAAATCAATATTAGATGAATTGTTTGAGGCAAAGTGTGATAACTTTGAAGAAGAAAGAATGAAAAAAGAAATGGGGTGTAATGATAAATATTATAGTAGCTTGGAAAAAACAGAGGCAATTGTAGAACTTGTACCAGAAACTAATAGAAAGTATGCAAAAGAGTGCTATGAGCAACTTGTAAGAAATTTCCTCGATCATACAAATGAATTAAATAAAGAATATTATAAGTTAGGTATTAAAAATGGAGTACAAATAATTAGAGAAATAGAAGAAACCCCACCAGAACAAGTAGCAGAATTTGACCAATATTTTAAGTTCTTTGATGGGGAGAACACTGATTTTAATGATTTTATTGAGGAGTATAAGGTAAAACATATTTATAAAGATAGTAAATATGCAGAAAATAGGGCAAAAATTAAGGAAATATTAGATAAAAATCCAAGAATTAGAAACTTTGTAGAAGATGATGAAATAGTTGAACTAACTAAAAATGAATTAGGAGAATTACTAAAAATTTACCGTATAAAAGAAGATCAAAATGCTATTGAAACAGCTTATATATTTAAGTTAGGTATTAGAGAGGGAAGATTTTAAAATATTAAAAAAGTGGCAGGTAATTAAAAAATTATCTGTCATTTTTTTATGCAAAAATGGAGGAATTGTTAATGGAAAGTAAAGAATTTTTAAAAGAAAAATTAATTAAAAAAGTAGAAAATGAATACAAAGAGTTTGTTGAAGAATTAAAGAAAAAAACACCAGAAGAAATAATAGAAAATGCTTATGAATTAACTTCAAAAGATGAAATAATAGGACAATTAAAAGAAATGACATTAGATGAGGATGAGATAAAAACAATGTTAAAAGAAGATGGTTTATTAGCACAATTTTATTCAGACTGGTTAGATTATGATAGTCAACTTGGAGAAAATATATCGTATGCAATGACAGATACAATAGAAATAATAATGAGTGATTATAATGAAAATATAAAACAAAAAAATCGTGAAAGTAGGTAGATAATATGCCATATATTCCACCCAAAGTATTAGCAGAAATAAAGAAAATAGACCTACTAACTTATCTAAAAAACTATGAGCCAGATGAATTAATATATATAGGAAAAGACACTTATGCTACAAAAGAACACGATAGCTTAAAGATTAGTAATGGATTATGGAACTGGTTTTCAGCAGGTATTGGAGGAAAAAATGCAATAGATTATTTAGAAAAAGTTAAAGGTTATTCCTTTATGGAAGCTGTTGAAATAATACTAAAAAATAAATCAATTCAAGCACCAATTTATGAAGAAAAAATAAAAGGAAATAGACACAATGAACTTATTTTACCAGAGAAAAATAGCAACAATGATAAAGCGATTTCATATTTGATCAGTAGAGGAATTGATGAAGAGATTTTAAAAAAATGTATAGAAAAAGATTTAATTTATGAAGAAAAATTTTATCATAATGTTGTGTTTTTAGGATATGATTTTAACAAAAAAGTGCAATATGCAGGTTGCAGAGGAACAGAAAATAATAATTTCAAAAGTGATGCAACAGGAAGTAATAAGGCTTATTCTTTTAGACTGGAATCGGAACAAAAAACAGATACAATTTATATTTTTGAGGGTGCAATAGATTTACTTTCTTATGCGACCTTTTTTAAATTATATGGCTTTAAATGGGAAGATAAAACAATGATTTCATTAGCAGGTGTATATCAACCTGCTAAAATTATTGAAGAAAGTAAAGTACCAATTGCAATAGAAAACTATTTGAAAAATCATCCAGAAATAAAAAAGATTGTATTATGTTTAGACAACGATGCAGCAGGAAGAAATGCGACAAAAGCATTAAAAACTGTTTTACAAAATGAATATGAAATTTTAGACAGACCACCTAAATTTGAGAAAGACTATAATGATTATTTATGTTCATTTTTAGGAATAAAAAAACAAAAAAATATTGAGAAAAATTTAAAAGAAAGGACTAGATAGATATGAAAGAATATATATTTAATGTTACGAAAAAATTAAACAAATTAGTAAAAATTTATGCAGAAGATAAGGAAAAAGCAAAGGAGAATTTAGTAAATATTGTATTAAAAAGTAATGCAATAAATTTTAAAAATATTGATGAAATTAATACAGAATATGAGGCAGAATATATTGATTTTGATGAAAATATTGAATCAAGAGGCATACAAATAACTGATTATATTCCATTGGATAAAGAACTAGAAAATGATGGAATTATAGATGATTTTCCAAGAGAATTTAAAGAAATAGTGTGTGATAAATGTGGAAATTGTATGAGAGTAGATGAGAATTAAAAGTCCTAACAAGCACTGCATTTGTATATACACAAATGCCAACGATTATGGGGACACCCCAATCCCCGAATAAAGAAAGGAGCGAGAAAATGAATACTGAAAATAGAGATTATACTATACCAATTAGAGTGAGTTTTTCTGAACGAGAAAAAATAAAAAATCGTGCAGATAGTGTTAAAAGAAATGTTTCAACTTTTATGAGGCAAACAGCATTAAATTATGAAATAAGGGAAAAGCCAGAAAGAAACTTAATAATTGCACTCACAAAGGAATTAAGGGATGTAGAAAGAGCAATAAGAAATATTGGAAGAATAGCTTATGAAAATGACTTTATTGATGAAAAAGAGCTTGAAAGAGAAAGACAGAATTTAAACAAAATTATAGCACAAGTAAAAGAAAAATTGTTGTAGGTAAAATGTATGGCTACTACATCAATTTGGAAAGTTGGAAAAAGATTAGATAAGGTTATTAAATATACTACAAATCCAGAAAAAACAGAAGATAAAAATTACAGTGAAAGTTGGTATAGAGATTTGCACAATACAGTGGAATATATAAAAGCAGATTTTAAAACAGAAAAACAATTTTATGTAACAGGAATAAATTGCAGTGAAGATAATGCTCTGGAAGAAATGAAAGAAACAAAAAAGAAATTTGGCAAAGAGAGAGGAATATTAGCATATCACGCTTTTCAATCATTTGCAGAGGGAGAAGTTACTCCAGAACAGGCTCATAAAATTGGAATACAACTTGCTGAAGAACTTTGGGGAGATAGATTTGAGGTTATAGTTTCAACACATCTTAATACAAAGCATATTCATAATCATTTTGTACTCAATTCAGTATCTTTTGTTGATGGCAAAAAATACAGAGATAATAGGTCAACCTATGCTATTATGAGAAGAACATCTGATGAAATATGCAGAGAAAATAATTTAAGTGTTATAGAGGAAAAACCTTGTGGTAAGTTAAATATAGATTATAGCAAATATTATAGTTCATATTTACAAAGAGATGATTATCATACACTTGTAAAAGCAGATGTGGATTTTGCAATAAAACAGGCATATTCATACAACAACTTTGAAGATATTTTAATTGATATGGGTTATACAATAACAATTCGAGCAGGAAAGATAAGTTTGTGTAAGCCACCATATAAAAGAAATATAAGGATTACCAGAGCTTTTGGAGAGGAATATAGTATGGATAACATTGAAGAAAGAATAATGAGTAATACTTCATATATTCCTTTACTTGCTAAAAGTAAAATTAAAAGATATAAAGGCAAAAATAGAAAATCAATAAGGTATGATCGAGGTAGTCTATATAGATTATATCTTTATTATTGTTATATGTTTAAAGTATTTCCTAAAAATAACAGAATAAAGTTATCTGAAAATATGAAAAAAGAAGTTAGAAAAATGGAACAAATGTCGAATGAGATTAAGTTCATTTGTAGAAACAAAATAAAATCTACAGATGAACTTTTTTCATATAAAAAAAATCTTGTAGAAGAACTAAACAATCAAATGAAAGAGAGGTGTAAATTGAGAAGAAGTAGAGAAAAATGTCAAGATAGTGAAGAAAGACAAAAAATATGTAATGAAATATTAGTTGTTTCTGATAAGATTAATTATTTAAAAAAGGAGGTAAAGTTATGTGAAGATGTTAGAAAAAGAAATATAACAATGAAAGAAAACATTAGAGAAATTGAAGAAGAAAAATTAAAAGGAAAGGAGAAAAATGATTATGAGTACAGCAGGTGATTCAGCTGACCACTTAATGCAATTATATTTAGATGGTGTTGAGGTTGGCTTTAAAATTGTAGGCGAGGGTGCAAAAAATATTGCAATGATTATTACTGCAAAAATGGCAGAGAATAAGCAAACAAAAGGTAAAACAAGATTAGCTACAATGTTAAAAACAAATAAAGAATTGAAAATTTATACATTTAAAGCAGAAGATATGAAAAAATTTTCACAAGAGGCAAAAAAATATGGAGTATTATATTGTGTTTTAGCTAATAAAAAGAATTCAAAAATAGATGGATTAGTAGATATTTTAGTAAAAGATGAGGATGCTTCAAAAGTTAATCGTATAGCAGAAAGATTTGAATTTGCAAAAATTGATAAAGCACTTATTGCAAAAGATATTAATGAACAAGAAAAAGCTAAACAAGTAACAAATGAAATAACAGATGAAGAAAAACTCGTAAATGATATTTTAAGTAATCCAGAAGAAGAATTACAAGAGGTAATGCAGGAGAATTCTCCCAGTAAAGAAAATACGGAGGAAAAGAATCAGTTAGAGAGTTCCTTATCTACCAAGCACAAAAGCAAAAGCAAAACAAACGAAGAAAATAAACCATCAGTTAAACAAGAATTAGCAGAAATTACAAAAGAAGTTGAGGCAAGAGAAAAAGCAAAGGAAAATATAAAGGAAGAAAATGTTATCAAAGAAAAAAAGAAAGAACCAAAACATTATAAAGAAGAAGGACAACAGCCAAAGCCGAAACATCTAAAAGAACCAAAACACTTAAATAATGCACCAAAAAGAAAAAAGCTAAAAAGGAAAGAGAGGTAGTAAGATGGACGAGTTAGTTAATGATATTATGGGAAAAAAGCAAAGTAGTAATTCATATAAAAACAATACAAATACAAAATGGAAAGAAGAACAGTCAAGAAAAAAGCAACAGGCATTTTCAAAGATGGAAAAAATGTCTATTGTAGTAAAAACTAATGGCGAAATGTTTCAAAAATATTTAGATATTCAAAGCAGATTCAATAGAAACTCTGTTGGAAACTGCCTTATTATATTAACAGATAAGCCAAATGCTATGCAGTTTAAAGATAAAAAGTCTTGGAAAGAATTAAATGTTAATGTAAAAGCATATAATGAGCCATTTACAATATTAGAACCAGAAGAAAAAAATGGTAGAAGATATTTCAACCCAAAAGATGTATTTGATATATCACAAACAGATTCAAATATACCAGACTATAAAGATACACACACAGAAGAAGAATTACTTGCAGGTTATTTATATGATTGTAAAGCAGAAAAAGAAGTAGTAAATAAATTACCAGATGACAGCATTGGTATAAAATACGATAGTGAAACAAATAAATTATATATATGTAGGGGTATGGAAAAAACAGATAGATTTCAAGCACTTGGCAATGAACTTGCAAACATTGAATTAAGAGCAGATGAAGAAAATCATTACAAAGATTTTAAATGTAAATGTATTTCATATATGCTATGTAAAAAATATAATATAGATGTTTCAAACTATGATTTTACAGACCTACCAAGTGAACTTCAATTTAAAGATAATGGTACAGATATAAGAAAAGAATTGGACACAATAAGATTAGCCTATAATTCTATAAATGATAGAATACAAGAAAGGTTTGAAAAGGGGTTTAATTCTGAAAAAAATAGAAGTACCAAAGTGCAAGAGAGGTAGGTTAAGATGAAAGAAGAAAAAAGAGTTTTAGTATTAGACAGATATGAATATGGCATAATATTAAAAATAATAAATGATAGAAGAACAGCAATGTTAAATGAGAATAAAGACACAGAACTTGTAAACGAAATTTTAAAAAAGGTTATAAAAGCCCCAACTAAAAAGCATAGATTTTACAAGAAAGATAAAGAAATGTGTTATGAAAGATAACGGCAAATCTTATATCATTTTTTATTTGCTAGGTGGAAGTGCAGTTATTTGGCTTTCCTTAATGATAGCACCTTATATTAATGGTGGACTATCAGAAGTATTACAAGCACTTCCTAAAATAACAGAAAATCCACTTAAGATAGTGTATTGCAATAGTACAATAAAAACAATAGGAATTTTTTTAGGAATATATATTTTAGCAATTATAGTATTTCAATCTTCTAAAAAGAATTATAGGAGAGGGAAAGAATATGGCTCGGCAATATGGGGCATTGCTAAACAAGTCTGTAAAAAATATAAGCAATTTCCACAAAAAAATAATAAAATATTAACACAAAATTTTAGCATAGGACTAAATTCAAGAAAACATAGAAGAAATTTAAACATTCTTGTATGTGGAGGAAGTCGGAGCAGGTAAAACGAGATTTTTCGTAAAACCCAATTTAATGCAATGCAATTCATCATTTGTAGTATTAGACCCTAAACGGAGAAATATTACGAGATGTGGGCAATTTATTAAAAAAAGAAAAATATAAAATTAAAATATTAGATTTAGTAAATCCGAAATATAGCCATTGTTATAATCCATTTGTATATATTAAGGATGATAATGATGTGCAAAAACTTGTATCAAATTTGTTTAAAAGCACAACACCAAAAGGGAGTGTCAGCAATGATCCGTTCTGGGACATTGCAGCCTCAATGTTGTTAAGTGCTTTAATTTTTTATCTAAAATATGAAGCTCCAGTTGAGGAGCAAAATTTTGCTATGGTCGGAGAAATGTTGAGGGCAGGAACACCAAAAGAAGATGATGACAGTTATGAAAGCCCACTCGATATTTTATTTAAAAGATTAGAATTTAGAAACAAAGACCATATAGCAGTAAAATATTACAAAGACTACCACAGTGGTTCTGGAAGAACTTTAAAGTCTATACAGGTAACACTTGCTTCAAGATTAGAAAAATTCAATATTGAAGATATAGCAAAACTAACTATGGTAGATGAAATGGAATTAGACAAATTAGGAGAAGAAAAAACAGCATTATTTGCAATAATTCCAGATAGTCATACTGCATTTAATTTTCTTGTAAGTATTCTTTACACACAAATTTTCCAAATATTATATTATCAAGCTGATATACAGCATAAAGGTGCATTGCCACTTCATGTTCATTTTTTAATGGATGAATTTGCAAATGTTGCATTACCAGATGATTTTGACAAAATTCTTGCTACAATTCGTTCAAGAAATAGTTCTATTAGTATTATTATTCAAAACTTAAACCAGTTAAAAGCTCTTTTTGAAAAACAATGGGAAAGTATAATTGGTAATTGTGATGAGTTTTTGTATCTGGGTGGCAATGAACAAAGCACTCAGAAATATGTTTCTGAACTTTTAGGAAAAGAAACTATTGATATAAACACCTATGGTAAAAGTACAGGTTATTCTGGTAATTATTCTACAAATTATCAAAACACAGGTAGAGATTTAATGACACCAGATGAAGTAAGAATGCTTGAAAATGAGAAAGCGATTTTATTTATAAGAGGGGAAAAGCCTATTATAGATTATAAGTATGACTTATTGAAACATCCTAATGTTAAATATACAGCAGATGGAGAAGGTAAAATATTTGAACACGGAGATACAAGTATAGCAACAGCCTCATTCTCTAAATTAGATGAAAAAGAGGTAAGAAATCTAATTGATACAAATGAAGAAATTAAGAAAATAAATGTAAGTTATGAACTTCTATCAGAAGAAGATATAGAAGAATATTTTTTAATGGAGGAATATGAAAATGAAAGAAAAAATGAAAGTGAAGAAAATAAGCAAAATAACTAATATTGTAACAAAAGTGTTATTAGTCGCAACAGTATTAGTATTAGGTAATAACACAGTTTTTGGGGCAGACGACCCATTGTCTGTAATAAAGAATTTACAAGATTTTATTTTTAGTATTATACAAGCAGTTGGAATAATATTAGTTGCTTGGGGAATTGTGCAAGTTGGACTGGCTTTGAAATCACACGATCCTCAACAAAGAGCTAGTGGATTTTTTAGTTTAGCAGGTGGAATAATAATAACATTTACAAAACAAGTATTAGAATTTATTACAAAATAAGAAATAGGCAGGTCAAAGGACTTGCCTTTTAAATTTTAGAAGAATGGAGGTCGAAGAATGAGTAATAATTGGATTGTAGGAAATCTCCAAAATGCAATAAATACTTGGAATTCAAAGTTAAGCGAGATATGGAATTTATTAACTATGACACCAGAAACATTTAAAGATGGAAACATTTGGAGAGTTATTGTTGATATAAACGGAGGGCTACAAGCAATAGGACTAGGACTACTGGTAATATTCTTTGCAGTAGGAGTAGTAAAAACTTGTGGTAGTTTTTCAGAAGTAAAAAAGCCAGAGCAGGTTATAAAACTATTTGTTAGATTTGCTTTATCAAAAGCAGTAATAACTTATGGACTTGACTTAATGTTAGCAATTTTTAAGATAATGCAGGGAATTGTTACTACTATTATGAATACAGCTGGAGTTGGAGGATATAGCCAAACAGTTTTGCCACAAGAAATGATAACGGCAATTGAAAGCTGTCGGTTTTTTTGAAAGTATTCCGTTATGGGCAGTAACATTAATACGGAGGATTATTAGTAACAGTATTAAGTTTTGTAATGATATTAAGTGTTTATGGAAGATTTTTTAGAATGTATTTATATACAGCAATTGCTCCTATTCCATTAGCAACCTTTGCAGGAGAACCGACACAAAGCATAGGAAAAACATTTATAAAAAGTTATACAGCAGTATGTTTAGAGGGAGCTATCATATTACTTGCTTGTATTATATTTTCACTATTTGCCAGTTCTCCACCTGTTGTAGATACAAATGCAGAGGCTGTAAATCAAGTATGGAATTATATTGGAGAATTAGTATTCAATATGCTAGTTCTGGTAGGTACAATTAAAATGTCTGACAGAGTTGTAAGAGAAATGATGGGATTATAAATATGGAGGTAATTATAATGAATGATTATGAAACAATAAAACAAATGAAAATGAAAGCAGTAGATATTTTACTAGGAAGTGAAGATTATTCAAACTATAAGTTAGAATATATATTAGCAAATAAAGATGATGAAACAAGGGCAATAGCAGTAGCTTCATATTACGATGAAATTGCACAAATAAATTTGAGTACAAATGAAATAAGTCGAATCCCAGATTGGGATTATAATATAGATGAATATATATTTAATGAACTTGAAAATGGAAGTGTAATTAAATATATGTCAAGAGATTGCCATTATGGAATATGGGCTTCAGTAGAACAATGGTATCCAGAGGATATTGAGCATAAAAAAGGTATGCAAGAGTATTTAAAGTATTGTAAGAAAAATAAAGTAACAAAAAAAGAAATCAAATATGATGGAGAAAATATTATGAACTATTTAAAACCGAAAAATAAAGAAAGGGGTAGATAGTATGGAGAATAATAAAACAAGAATGCTAGAAAATGGTATGTCTATAATTGACTTAGGTTATCGTAAAGAGACACCAATAGCATTAGTAAAAAGAGATATAGATTATAAAGGAAAAAAAGAATATGAATATATTGTTGCATTTAATTATGAAATAATAAACAACAAAATAGAATGGGATTATGGTTATTATTATGGAACTGATATATTAAAAGCAAAAAAGGATTTTCAAACTGTAGTAAATGGTGGAAATTTAGAAAATACATTTGATAATAATAAAGGTTATTTCAAATATTTAGACTTTATCATTGAAAAAGAAGAAAATACAGAAAATACTAATGAAATCATTGTACAGATATATGAGAGTGAACAAAACTACATTGATGGAGATTATCTTGAAAGAGTATCACTAGAAAAAAATAATTTAGAATCAAATATTAAAGAATATATTGAACAGGAATACTTTGAAAAAGGTATTAAGAAAGATATTGAGAGAGGTAGGTAATAAAATTGGAAGTTAAAATAAATAAGGAAATTAGGGACTATACTGAGTCTATTTTTTTTGGCTTGAATTTAAGGCAACTAATATGCTCAATATGTGCTTGTCTTACATCTGTTGGCTTATATTTCTTATTAAGAAATCATTTAGGAAAAGAAATGTTGTCTTGGATTTGTATTGTTGGTGCAATACCATTTGGAGCAATGGGATTTGTTAAATACAATGGAATGACAGCAGAACAACTTGTTGCTGAATGGTTTAAGTCAGAAGTGTTAATGCCAAGCATATTGCATTTTAAACCAGAAAACATTTATGAGGAACTACTAAAAGATGAATATAAAAGAATTGAAAAGGAGGAAATGAAAATTGAAAATAAACCTAATAAATTTATTCAAAGTAAAAGAAAAAGAGAAAGAAAAAGTAAGAATTCCTAGAACTGTGCAACATACTATTCCTATAAATACAGTTTATGAAGATGGAATTTTTAAAGTTGGGAAAAATAAGTATTCTAAAACATTTAGATTTTCTGATGTAAATTATGCAGTTGCAGGGCAGGAAGATAAGGAAAGGATGTTTTTAGATTATGGAGCTATATTAAATTTACTAGATTGTGGCTCAAATCCAAAATTAACAATAATAAATAGAAAACTTAACAAAGTAGATTTTGATAATAGAATTAAGCTTCAATTAGAAAATGATAACTTAACGGAGTATAGAAAAGAATTTAATGAAATGTTAGCAAAAAACTCTGTTGATTCAGAGAATATGATACAAGAAAAACTATTGACTATTACAATAGGAAAAAAGAATATAGAAGAAGCTAGGAAGTATTTCTCAAGAACTGGTACAGAACTTGGTAATAACTTTGGAAAGTTAAATTCAAAACTTGATGATTTGGATTTAAAAGAAAGATTACGAATATTTTATGATTTCTACAGAAGTGGAGAAGAAGATTTATATAAATTTGATTTAAAAACATTTATGAAAAAGGGACATAACTTTAAAGATTACATTTGCCCTGACACAATGGAATTTAAGCGAGATTACTTTAAATTGGGAGATAAGTATGGCAGAGTATTATATTTAAAAGAGTACGCAACTTTCATTAGAGATGATATTATTACTGAATTAACCGAGCTTAATAAAAATATGATGTTATCAATAGATTTAAAACCTGTACCAATGGAAACTGCAATTAAATTAGCAGAAAAAATTAGACTAGGTATAGAAACCAATATCACTCAATGGCAGAAAAGACAAAACGAAAACAATAATTTTTCTGCTGTAATTCCTTATGATTTAGAGAAACAAAGAGAGGCAAGTAAAGAGATGCTTGATGATTTAATAACAAGAGATCAAAAAATGTTTTTATCAGTATTAACAATAGTTCATATAGCAGATACAAAAGAGGAATTAGACAGTGATACAGAATCTTTAATTACAACAGCCAATAAATTTATGTGCCAATTAACAAAATTAAGATTTCAACAGCTAGGTGGACTTAATACTGCTATGCCTTATGGTGTAAAAAGAATAAATGCAACACGAACACTAACAACCGAAAGTTTATCAACTTTTATGCCTTTTAAAGTTCAAGAGATACAAGATAGCAAAGGTATTTACTATGGAAAAAATAAAATATCTAAAAATTTAATAATGATAGATAGAAAAGGGTTACAAAATGGTAACTCTTTTATTTTACGGTGTATCTGGAAGTGGAAAAAGTTTTACAGCAAAACTTGAAATTACGGCTATAATGTTGAAAGACAAGAATTCAGATATAATAATTATTGATCCTGAAGCTGAATATAAACCACTTGTAAGAGATTTAGGAGGAGAAGTAATTAAAATATCAGCGCAAAGTGACAATCACATAAATGCACTTGATTTGAATAAGAACTATGGAGAAAAGAATCCAATAATTGAAAAAGCAGAGTTTGTATTATCACTATGCGAACAAGCAATGGGTGGAAAAGATATAACATCAATGCAAAAATCTATAATAGATAGGTGTACTTCACTTGTATATAGATATTATGAGCAGGGAAATTATAAAGGAACTCCACCAACATTAGAGGATTTCAGAAAGGTATTACTAGAACAGCCAGAAACAGAGGCAAAGGAAATTGCACTTGCTTTAGAGCTATTTACGACAGGAAGTTTAAATACTTTTTCAAAACAAACTAATGTTGAAGTTAATAATAGGTTGATTTGTTATGATATTAAGGATTTAGGAGAACAACTTACACCATTAGGAATGCTTGTAATACTAGATAGTATTCTTAACAGAATATCAAAAAATAGAGAAAAAGGAAAAACAACTTACATTTTCATTGATGAAATATATTTGCTATTCAAATATGAATATACATCACGATTTATTTTTGAATTATGGAAAAGAATTAGGAAATATGGTGGCTGTGCAACAGGTATTACTCAAAATGTTGAGGAACTTCTAATAAATAAAAAAGCTAGAATGATGTTAGCAAATAGTGAATTGATAATAATGTTAAATCAATCTGCAACAGATAGAAATGAACTTGCAAGTCTTTTAAATATGAAAGAGATGGAAACCAAATATATTACTAATGTGGGTACAGGAGAGGGGTTAATAAAAGTAAAAAGTTCTTTAGTTCCTTTTGAAAACAAATTCCCAAAAGATACAAAATTATATAAGTTAATGACTACAAAATTAGAAGAAACAATAGATTATGCTAATAATAAGGGAGAAGAAAACATTTGAAAAAGTTGATTTATATAATTATTATAATACTACTAATAAGTGCAATGCTTATTAGTAGTTATTTTATTTTTAAAGAGGAAAAAGAACAAATACAGCAAGAAGATATATTTGAGGAACTTATAGAAGATACCCAAAACAATAACAATCAGGTACAAGAAGATAATGTTAATATGCAAGAATTATATTTAAAGAACAACGATATAGTAGGCTGGATTAGAATAGATGGAACAAATATAGATTACCCAGTAATGCAAAAGATAGAAATAAAAGACTATTATTTAAGAAAAAATTTTTATAAAGAATATTCTATAATGGGAACACCTTATATTGCAGAACAATGTAACTTGAAAAATAGTGATAATTTAATTATCTATGGACACAACATTAGTAAAAAGAGAATGTTTGGAGAATTAGAAAATTATAAGAAAAAAGAATTTTACGAAAATCATAAGGTAATAAATTTTTTTACAATGGAGAATTGTGAAAAATATGAGATTATATATGTATTCAAAACAGTGGCAGAGAAAGGCTTTAAATATTATAAATATTATAATCTAAAAGAAAGAGGAGAGTTTGAAACATTTGTAAAACAATGTAGCAAACTCTCTTTATATGATACAGAACAAAATGCAGAATATGGAGATAAATTTATAACACTATCTACTTGTGAATATTCGCAAGAAAATGGAAGATTAGTAGTTGTAGCAAAAAGAATAAGCTAGGAGGTGGAAACTTGGCAGATATAAAAACTAAACAAAAAAGTGACTTAAAAATCAAGCAACTAAACAAAAATAAATTGTTTGAAGATAATTTAAAAGGCAATTTGTTAAGCATAAAAGATAAGGCAAACACAGAAGAAAATTCAAAGCAAGAATATGAACAACAAAAATTAGAAAATAGTATAGATTATATAACTAATAAAGGAATAAATGCTTTTAATCATTATGGTAAAAAATCAACAAAGAATATTGTTCAAAACACAAAGAACATAAAAAATAAAATGGCTAGAATTAAAAACTTGAAAAAAGCTAATAAAGGAATAAAAGGAGTAGAAAAAACAACAAAAAATTCTATTAAAATTGCAAAAAAACGGAACAAAGAACACAGCAAAAGCAACCAAGACAACAATAAAGGCAAGTAAAAAAGCCATAAAAGTAGCAAAAGAAACAGCGAAAGCGACAGCCAAAGGAATAAAAGCTACTATTAAAATAACAATAAAAATAATAAAAGCAATGATTGCAGCAGCAAAGACACTTGCTTATGCAATTATTTCAGGAGGTTGGATTGCAGTTTTAATTATTGTGATTATAACCTTAATTGCCTTAATATGTACCTCTGTTTTTGGAATATTCTTCTCATCAGAAAATACAGGAAGTAAAGTAACAATAGGAGAAACACAAGAAGTAACTACAATGAGTAAGGTTATATCAGACATAAACAAAGAATTTATGAAAAAAATCACAGATATACAAAATTCAAATTCTTATGATGAGTGTGAGATAAATTCTAACAGAGCAGAATGGAAAGATGTACTTTCAATATATGCTGTAAAAGTAAGTGGAGGAAACGAGCAAACCGATGTAATAACTATTGATGACAATAAAGTAAAAGAATTAAAAAATATATTCTGGGAAATGAATGAGATAAATCATAATATTACAGAAAAAACAGAAACCAAAACAGAGATACACCTAACAAAAACGGAAAGAAAAACAATAACAATAAAGACATTGCATATAAACATTACAAGCAAAACGGTAGAAGAAATGGCAGAAAAATATAATTTTAATCAAGAACAAATGAAACAACTAACTGAAATAAGAGATAGTGAGTATGCAAGTATGTGGAGTGCAGTAATTTATGGTACTTCTGTTGGAAGTAATGATATAGTTGCAGTAGCATTAAGTCAAGTTGGAAATGTTGGAGGAGAGCCTTACTGGAGTTGGTATGGATTTAAAAGCCGTGAAGAATGGTGTGCTTGTTTTGTTTCTTGGTGTGCAAATGAGTGCAATTATATTGAAAAAGGTATTATTCCTAAATTTGCACGGTTGTGGAAATGGAGTAGATTGGTTTAAAGCGTGTTTATTATGGAAAGATAGAGGCTTTATTCCAAAAGGTCGGCGATATTATATTCTTTGATTGGGCTACTGATAAAGATGGAAGAAATGGAAAAGCAGACCATGTTCGGAATTGTTGAGAAAGTTGAGAATGGAAAAGTCTATACAATAGAGGGAAATTCAAACGATAGATGTTGTCAAAGAGAATATGATATAAATAGTCCAGATATTTTAGGTTATGGAATACCAATGTATTGATTAAGATTGAAAAAACTGATATTATAAACAAGAGAGGTAAAAAATGAAATTAAAAAAGTTTGACGTGGTCGAATTAGTGGATGATAAAAAAGCAACAATTTTAGATGTAGCCAACAATAAGTGCTATGCGGAAATTGTAGATAGCAATGGAAAAACAATAGAGTATAGAAATATAAAACAAGAAGAAATAATTAAAATTTTATTTAAAAAAAATAGAGAAAGATAGAAAAAAGTGTGCTAGTTAAAATAATAACTAGTACACTTATTTTTTTTGTAATATTTTCAAAAATATGGTAGAATGTATTTGGTAAAGAGGAGGAAAAATGACATTAACACAATTGGTAGATATAATATTAGATTCAAAAATGAGCGAAAATAGTGATTTCATAAGAATTACATATTACGAAATAAAAATTAAATGCAATTTAAGTAATGAGCAATGTGATGAATTTATTAGGTTAGCAAAAATAAAATTAGAAAATATGAACTATAGAGTATATCTTCAAGATGAAAAATATACTTATGAAAATGCTAATAGAACTGTGCAAATTAATGAAGTTCTAATAGCGATTAGAAAGCCGAAGAATAAGAAGGTTAATAAAAAACAAATAAAAAGGGATGAAATGTTATGATAAAAACTTACTTACCAATAGGAAGTGCTAGACTTCTTGATGTAAGAGTAATAATGGATGATCGAGTTATATATGAGGGGGTAATAGATAAAGCACCGGATGATATAAAACAATTAAAATATTATGATATTAGCTTTGATGGAAATAAGGTAGAATATAAAGTTACAAATGAATAGCTGAATATAAAAGAAATACATAAAAATATAATAAGAAAGAAAACAAATAAATTACCATTTAGTTATTAGATAGAAAAATAGTAATTTTTTGTTTAGATTGGAGATGTTAACTATGGCTTTTGATTTTAAGAAAGAATATAGAGAATTTTATATGCCTAAAAATAAACCTAGTATTGTTGAAATACCAAGAATGAATTATATTGCAGTAAGAGGAACAGGAAACCCTAACGAGGAAAATGGAGATTATCAAAATACAATAGGATTATTATATGGAGTGGCTTATACAATAAAAATGAGTTATAAGGGAACTCATAAAATAAATGGATTCTTTGAATATGTTGTTCCACCATTAGAGGGCTTTTGGTGGCAAGATGGTATGAATGGAACTATTGATTATAATAATAAAGGTGCAATGCACTTTATATCTATTATTAGATTACCAGACTTTGTAACAAAAGCAGACTTTGATTGGGCTATTGAAGAAGCAACTAAAAAGAAAAAGCAAGATTTTTCAAGGGTTGAATTTTTAACTTATGATGAGGGTGTTTGTGTTCAATGTATGCACATTGGAAGTTATGATGATGAGCCAATAACAGTTAATTTAATGCACGAATTTGCAAGAGAAAATGGATATGAATTGGATATAACAGATAAAAGATTACATCACGAAATATATTTAAGTGATCCAAGAAAATGTGATGTAAGCAAATTAAAAACAGTTATAAGACACCCTATTAAGAAAATAAAGTAACACATAAATAGAGGAGATTTAATTATGGCAACATCAAAAGAATATAAAAATTTTATATTGGAGCAATTAGACTCATTAGATAATATAAATTGTAGGGCAATGATGGGAGAATATTTATTGTATTATAATAATATCCTATTCGGTGGGATATATGATGATAGGTTACTTGTAAAGATAGTTAATAGCAATAAGAAATACAATATGCAAGAACAAATACCTTATGAAAGTGCAAAACCAATGTATTTAGTTGATGATATAGATAATAAAGAAAGTTTAAAAGAAATTATAATTGAAACTTGCAAAGATTTAACAAGCAAGAAGTAGCACAAATTACAATTTATATAATAGTTCTATATATTTATATAGGACTATTTTTTTATACTCAAAACGACTTCAACATAACTACACTTATGTAGAAGTCAAGTAATTATTTTGTTTGATTTTCGTGTTTGAGTTCAACATAAATGAATAAAAAGCAATAATATGAGTTCAACATAAATGAAATGATAGAAAAATTTGAAAAAAAATAGAAAATCTGCTATTATGTTATTATATTATAGACAAATAAAATTTATAGCAAGATCAAAATAAAAAGGGGTAAATATGACACAGACTCAACAAACTGTATTAGCATTAGCAATATATACAATATGGATAACACTATTATATATAAGAATATTTGACAAAACACTAAAAAAATATGTATTATCAATAGGTGTGCTATTGGCATTTTGGATGGTAGTAAGAATGATTAAAACATATACAACAGGGTATATAACAGAAATGCTGTGGTATTTGTATTACATACCACTATTGTTGATTCCAACATTTTATTATAATTGTAGTAGTTATTTAATAAACAGTAAAAATAAAAAAAGAAGAATTACTACAATAATTATATCAACAATACTATTCTTATTAGTAATTACAAATAGTTTACACAATATTGTGTTCAAAATAAAAAGCAATATAAATGATTATAATCATAATATAGGGTATTTTATAATAGTTGCTTGGATTCTATGTTTAATAGTAGTAGCAATAATAAATCTAATAAAATCAAGCAAAAATAAAGGGTACAAAAACATAATCTCAATATCAATAATTATTTTAATTGGTGTAGTATATACAATTTTATATATAAAAAATGTTCCAGTAATAAGAAAAACGAATATGTCAGTAATAATAGGAACATTATTTTGTGTAGGATTAGAAATGATGCTTGACTTTAATTTGATACCAAATAATTTCAGATATAAGAAGATATTTAAAAATTCAAATTTGCCATTAGAAATCATATCACAAGATGGAAAAACTAGAATTGCAACAAATCATTCCATAAATCTAAAAGAAAATATAATAAATGATATAAAAGATAATAAGGTAAAAAATACATATAAAGATAATAACATTGTAAAAAATGTTAAGGCTATAAATGGTGGCTATTCAATAGAAGAAAAAGATTTTAGTAAAATAAACGAATATGAAAAAGAATTGAAATTAATACAACAAGAGCTTATAGAACAAGAAACAATATTACAAAAGCAAAGAAAGATTGCAACAGAAATATATGAAACAAAATTAAAAAGCGAAATCATAGAGCTACTAGATGAAAAGATAGAACAGAAAAGAGACTTAATAAATGAACTAATAAAAGAAATGAAGATAACAGACATAGATAAAATGCAAAATATAAAACTACTACTAAATTATTGTAAAAGAATGAGTAGTTTAGTAATATCAAGCTATAACAAAGAAAAATATGATAACAAAAGACTAGAAATAATCATAAATGAAATGTTAATAGAAGCACAAGCACTAGGAATAAATGGAGTTTTGAAAACAAATAATTTTGAGATAAGTAGTGGAGAAACAGCCAATATTTATGAGATCATATTTGAAACAATAATGAAATTTAGAGAAACTAATTTTATTCTATATATACAAGTAAACAATTCATATACAGAAATAAAATATTTATTTGATAGCAAACATAAGAACTTCGAAAAAGAAATAGAAAAATTACAATTAGAAAAATTATTGAAAATTGAGCAAATAGTAGATGAAGATGGAACAACTATAAAATTGAAAATTTTAAGAGGAGAAAATTAGTATTATGGTAGCAATTATAGGAATACTGTGTCTTTTGTTAGTATGGCAGATTCTAAAAATCATACTAAAAAAAGGAATAATAAATAAAAATATAACAGATTATGCACTAGAATATATTGTTTCTATAACAATATTTATAGCATTGTTTATGCAAGAAAGCATATCAAGAAATAGCTTATTTATAATTTCATTGCTAGGCATAATATACGAAATTATTTCACTTATATATATGTATTTTAGATATTACAAAAAAGAAACTATTACTGACTTTTCAATAAAAAAAGTTATAGATGAATGTGAGTTTGGAATTTTAGTATTAAAAGGCAAGAGAGCAAAATTAATAAATAATAAAATGTATGAAATACTAGACAAATTAAACATAAAGAAAGACTATATAACAAATATAATAAAACAAAGTATAGACCAGTTAGATAAAAATTATTGTGTAAAAGTAGAAGATAAATATTATGTATTTGTGATAAATAATAATGAAATAATTACATTTGATATAACAGAAGGATATAAATTACATCAAAAGTTAGATGAGCAAAATAAAAAGTTAAAAGAGAATAATAAAAAAATATTATTAAGTATTGACAATATAGAAGAATTAGAAAAGGAAAA
>SAMEA104315432__coassemble_412_pt1 | contig 21824 bp, 20 predicted proteins | sample SAMEA104315432__metabat2_low_PE_014 | metagenome-assembled genome bin SAMEA104315432 (sample SAMEA104315432) | gut metagenome | biome: Monkey gut; feature: monkey-associated habitat; material: faeces | place: China | collected 2013 | reverse complement strand
TGTGGATATACAGCAGATGAAATATATGATTTGTTTGAGGTTTATGCTAAAAAAATAAAATATGTAGATTGGCGAAATATATTAAAACTAGTTGGTGGGTTAATAATAACTAGAGAAATCTGTATTGACGGTCTTAATAGTGGAAAAGTAATTGAAAATATAGTTAATCAAGCATGTAAGGCTAAAGGAATAACAAATATAAGAGATATTAACAAAAATTTATTAATACCAAGTATTGACTTAAATACAGGAGCAGTATATTTCTTCTCATCAATGAACGAAAATAGAGGATATTCAGATAAAATAAGGTATATAAACAATATTGAAATTGGCAAAGCAGTAAGAGCAAGTTGTAGTTATCCGGGAGTATTTTCGCCATGTCCATATAAAGAAACAGTATTAGTAGATGGAGGAATTAGAGAAAATATCCCATGGAAAGAGTTAAAAGAAAATGGCGTAGATGTAGTAATTTCAGTAGTATTTACCAAAGATATAAAATACAAGACGAAGAAAAACATATTAGATGTTATTGGAGGTTCTATTGATATTATGGGACATGAACTTTCAAATTATGAATTAGAAGGAGCGGATTATTTGCTAAAAATACATACAGAAGACGTTTCTTTACTAGATTCAAGTAAAATGGAGTATTTATATCAAAGAGGATATGAGGAAGCAAAAAGGCAAATAAGAAATATAAGATAAAATTGATGCAGAAGACAACTAAGGAATATAGTGAATGTGAATAAAAAATAGAAAGTATGATTTTGAGTAGAAAATACGTTGAAATTAATAGAGTAAAGAAGGAAATAAATTATGAGTAAAGTGATATGGAAACCTGGAACTTTTATATATCCATTACCAGTAGTAATGGTCTCTTGTGGTGATATGAATAAGAGTAACATCATAACAGTTGCATGGACAGGAATAATAAATACAGATAAACCTATGTGTTATATATCAGTTAGAAAAGAAAGATATTCTCATGATATAATAGCTAAAAACAAGGAATTTGTTATAAATTTAACTAATAAGCAACTTGCTTATGCTACAGACTGGTGTGGGGTAAAAACAGGAGCAAAAGTAGATAAATTTAAAGAGATGCATTTGACAAAAGAGAAAGGAAAATTTGTAAAATGTCCACTTATAAAAGAAAGTCCAGTATCTATTGAATGCAAGGTAGTAGAAATAAAAGAGTTAGGATCTCATGATATGTTTATGGCAGAAATATTATCAATTGATGCAGATGAAAAGTATATAGATAATAAAGGAGCATTTGATATAACTAAATGTGATCTAATCACATATGCTAATGGGAAATATTTCACATTAGGAAAGCAAGTTGGAAAATTTGGATATTCAGTACAAAAGAAAAAAAGACGTAATTGAGGAATATTATGGTATAAGACCAACATATTAGAAAGAAAATTAAATATGACTCTATAAAAATATAGTATAACAAAAAAATACTCAAGAAAATCAAGAAAATGTGGCATAATAGTTGACATATTTAGAAAAACATGGTATGATATTTAAGCGTATGTAAGAAACATACGCTTAAAAAAATGAAATTCAAAAAAGCATAAAGCTGGAGGTGTTTTAGATGGCTACAAAAGGAGCAAGAGAACCAATTACATTAGAATGTACAGAATGTAAGAGAAGAAATTATTTAACAGAAAAAAACAAAAAGAACAATACAGATAGATTAGAAGTTGTTAAGTATTGCAAATTCTGCAAAAAACGTACAACACATAAAGAAACAAAATAAGCCTTTTAAGGGGGAAATTAAGATGCCTAAAAAAGAAGTATCTAAAAACGATAAAAAAGAGAAGAAAGAAAACAAACACTTTTTTAAAGATTTTAAGGCAGAATTAAAAAGAGTAATTTGGCCAACACCAAAGCAACTTGTTAATAATACTATTGCAGTTATTGTAATTGTACTTATTACAGCTGCTATTGTATTTGTGTTAGACTTAGTATTTGAATTTGCAAACAAACAAGGAGTCAACAGAATAAAGAAATTCGTAGAGTCTCATAGTGAACAAACAGAAAATACTAATCAAGATGCACAAAATGCTGTAAATAATATTCTAAATGAAGAATCTAACAATAATGAAACTAAAAACAATACAGTAAATGAATAATAAGGAGGCTAAAAATATGTCTCAAAAAGAAGAATTAGTGCCAAGATGGTATGTAGTACATACATATTCAGGGTATGAAAACAAGGTAAAAACAGACTTAGAAAAAACTATAAAAAATAGAGAGCTAGAAGAATACTTCTTTGATATTATAGTTCCAATGGAAGAGCAAATAGAAATTAAAGAAGGACAAAGAAAAACAAATCTAAAAAAAGTTTTTCCTGGTTATGTTTTAGTAAAAATGATTGTAACAGAAAAAACATGGTATATAGTTAGAAATACTAGAGGTGTTACAGGATTTGTTGGTTCTGGTACAGACCCTATTCCATTAACTGATGAAGAAATTAGAAAAATGGGATTTGAACAAGTTGAAGTTAATGTGGATTACAATGTTAATGATACTGTTCGCATAATGGATGGTCCTTTAACAGATTTCACAGGAACTGTTACAGAAATCAATAAAGAAAAACATAAAGTAAAAGTATTAGTTTCTATGTTTGGAAGAGAGACGCCGGTTGAGTTGGAGTTTTCTCAAGTCCAAAAAATCTAATTTTAATTTATAACTTCGTATTACTTTGTTAACCATCACAAAATTTTCTTCAACATACACCAGTATAGTCTCAGAAAATTTTGCTCGGTTGCCTCGTACTACTTGTTCTAAATTAAAATTATAATAGTTTGTAATTTAAATTTTGATTTATGGCAATTATGTTAATGCAAAAAAGCAAATGTAAGCGTTATAAATTAAAATTCTAGATTAATATACATATTACAAAACATTAAAAGGAGGTGCTATAACAATGGCAGAAAAGGAAGTAAGTAATATAATTAAATTACAAATTCCAGGAGGAAAGGCTTCACCAGCTCCACCAGTAGGTCCAGCAATCGGAGGAAGCGGAATAAACATAATGGATTTTGTAAAACAATTCAATGATAGAACAGCACAAATGGCAGGAACTATAATTCCAGTTGTTATAACTGTTTATAAAGACAAAACATTTGAATTTATTACTAAAGAACCACCTATGGCAGTTTTAATTAAACAAGCTGCAAAAATAGAAAAAGGTTCTGGAAAACCTAATAGAGATAAAGTAGCAAAAATCAACAAAGCACAAGTTGAAGAAATTGCTAAAAAGAAAATGCCAGACTTAAATGCAGCATCATTAGAAGCAGCAATGAGTATGGTAGCAGGAACTGCAAGATCTATGGGTGTAGTCGTAGAAGACTAAAAAATAAATTGGGAGAAGATTAAAATCTTCGTTTGAACCAAAGGAGGTAAAAATGAAAAAAGGAAAGAGATATCAAGAAGCTGAAAAGCTAGTTGATAGAAAAAAATTGTATAGTGCTAAAGAAGCATTAGAAACAATTGAAAAAATGCCAAAAACAAAGTTTGATGAAACAGTGGAATTACACGTAAAATTGGGTGTAGATTCAAAACAAGCTGATCAACAAGTAAGAGGTACAACAGTACTTCCAAATGGTACTGGTAAAACTCAAAGAGTATTAGTATTTGCTAAAGGGCCAAAAGCAGACGAAGCTGTTAAAGCAGGAGCTGACTTTGTTGGTGCAGAAGAATTAATACCAAAAATTGAAAAAGAAAACTGGTTTGAATATGATGTTATCGTTGCAACTCCAGACATGATGGGTGTTGTAGGTAGATTAGGTAAAGTATTAGGACCAAAAGGTTTAATGCCAAACCCTAAATCAGGAACAGTAACAATGGATGTTACAAAAGCAATCCAAGAAATTAAATCAGGAAAAGTTGAATACAGACTTGACAAAAGTAACATTGTTCACCTAGGTTTTGGAAAGGTATCATTTGGAGCAGATAAGCTATTAGAAAACTATGAAACTGTTATGAATGCTATTATAAAAGCAAAACCAGCAGCTGCAAAAGGTCAATACATTAGAAGTGTAGCAATATCTACTACAATGGGACCAAGTATGTATATTGATCAAAAATAATAAATATTGCCGAAGAAAGTAAGCATACACTTAAGTCTTACCGAGGTAAAGAGAAAACGGATTTATCCAGTCAATCTTTGTCTTAGTAAGAATAGGCATTATTGATTGGATTTTTATTTAATTTGGGAGGTGAAAACATGGCAAGTGAAAACGTTCTAAAGCAAAAAGAAGAAGAAGTAAAAAAACTAGCAGAAAAACTTAAAGAAGCAAAGGTAATTCTTTTAACAGATTACAGAGGAATAAATGTTGCAGATGTAACTAAATTAAGAACAGACTTAAGAAATGCAAACAGTGAATACAAAGTTATTAAAAACAACATTATAAAAAGAGCATTAGATGCAAATGGAGAAAGTGGATTAGATGATTTATTAGAAGGACCAACAGCATTAGTAATTGGAACTGAAGATTATTTAGAACCATCTAAAGTAATTTACAACTTCTCTAAAAATAACGAATTCTACAAAATTAAAGGTGGAATTATAGACGGAAAAGTAATGACAGCTGAAGAGATTATAACTTTAGCAAAATTACCATCAAGACAAGAACTTATGGCAAAATTGGCTGGAGCTTTACTTGGAAATATTACCAAGTTGGCTGTTGCATTGGATGCAGTTAGAGAACAAAAAGCTAATGCCTAAACAAATTATAAACTTCGTCTAACTTTGTTAACCTGCGCATAAAATTTCTTCGACATACAAACGTATTGTCTCAAAAATTTTTGCTTGGTTGCCGCGTTATACTCGTTTCTAATTTGTTTAAAGTCAAAAGCAATACTCGTTTTTGATTAAAATCATAAAGTTTAGAATATGATTATTCTAAGTTGATTAAAATAAAAAATTATTAAAATTAAAATAAAGAAGGAGGTCATTTTAAAATGGCAAAAATTGATGAATTATTAGAGACTATCGACACTTTAACAGTTGTTGAATTAGCAGAATTAGTAAAAGGAATTGAAGAAAAATATGGAGTATCTGCAGCAGCAGTTGCAGCACCAGTAGCTGGAGCAGCAGCTGGAGCAGCTGAAGAAAAAACTTCATTTAATGTAGTATTAAAAGAAACTGGAGCAAACAAAATCCAAGTAATTAAAGTAGTTAGAGATGCTACAGGTTTAGGATTAAAAGAAGCTAAAGATTTAGTTGACGGAGCTCCAAAAACAGTTAAAGAGAATGTAGCTAAAGAAGAAGCTGAAGAATTAAAAGCTAAATTTGAAGAAGTTGGCGCTACAGTAGAATTAGCATAGTTTTAGACTATACGATAAACAAAAATAGACCTATAGATATTATAGGTTTATTTTTTGCTCTGAGAAATCCGCTTTTTCTTGACTTTAGTAAATATAAGTTATAAAATATAAAAGCATTCATATATTTTAACAATACACAAGAAAGTGTAGCAAGTTACAAAATGCAAAAGGAGAAATTTAAAATGGTAATAATATTAGATGCAATGGGTGGAGATAATGCACCTGATGCAACAATAAAAGGCGCTGTAAGGGCAATAAATCAAATTGAAGCAGATATTTTATTAGTAGGTAATACAGAAGTTATAAATCAAAAAGTAAAGGAATTTTACGGAAAAAATGATATATCAGAGGTATCTCCAAGAATAAAAGTACATCATACAACAGAAATGATAGAAATGGAAGATACTCCTACAGTAGCTATAAAACACAAAAAAGATTCATCAATGGTTGTAGGCTTTAACTTACTAAAAGAAGGTAAAGGAGATGTGTTTATCTCAGCTGGAAATTCGGGAGCCCTACTTACAGGAGCAACCCTTTTAGTTGGAAGAATAAAAGGTGTAGATAGACCAGCATTAGCAGGGATTTTGCCAGCATATAAAAGTAGATTGGTTTTAATGGACTGTGGAGCAAATACAAACTGCAAGCCAATTAATCTTCTACAATTTGCACAAATGGCTAGTATTTATTTAGAAACTACAATTGGAGTAAAAGAGCCAAAAGTAGGGCTATTAAATATCGGAACAGAAGAGACAAAAGGTAATGAGTTAATGAAAGAGTCATATAAACTTTTAAAGGAACAAAGCAAAGAATTAGGAGTTAACTTTATCGGAAATGTAGAAGGAAGAGATGCCTTTTCAGGAAATGTTGATATTGTTGTTACAGATGGATTCACAGGAAATAACTTCTTAAAAGCAGTCGAAGGATTGGGGAAATTTGTAAAAAGGACATTATCAGAAAGTTTAAAGAAAAATTTGATATCTAAAATAGCAGCGCTTCCAAGTATGCCAGCAATTAAAAGATTTGCTAAAAGCGTAGATTATAAAGAATATGGTGGAGCCTTATTCTTGGGGGTAAAACAACCTGTTGTAAAAGCACATGGAAGTAGTGATGCAAAAGTATTTGAATTTACAATAAAACAAGCAGAACAATTTGTAAAAAACAAAGCAGTTGAAAAACTAAAAGAGCAATTTACAAAAGAGCTAGAGGAGAAAAAACAATAAAAATAAAATATTTTTAAAAAGTGCTTGACAATTATGCATACTTGTATTATCTTTTAGGTAAAGAAATATAAGCAGAATATAAAGGAGGTGACTTAATTATCATGAGTTCAGAGGAAGTTTTTGAAAAAGTAAAAGAAACAATTATAGAGCAATTAGGAGTTGCTGATACAGCAGTTACTACAGAAGCATCTTTTATAGATGATCTAGGAGCTGATTCATTAGATATAGTTGAACTAATTATGGCATTAGAGGAGGAATTTGATATGGAAATTCCAGATGCTGATGCAGAAAAAATAGTTACAGTAGGCGATGTTGTTGAATATATAAAAGAACATGTTGCATAAAAAATATAAGGAATGGTATAGTTATAGACTATACTATTTTTTTGTACAATTGGTTGTCTAAAAAACTCGCTATATTCAATATATAATTTATTATTAAGTTAAAACACTTCCATATTCTCTGCTAGCATTGGAATAAATTTCTTGCATAAAAATTAAACGTTATGATATAATTGCCGAAGAAAGAGGTGGAAGAATGGATAAAATTTTAATTAAAAATGGAAAAGTGTTACTTTTTAGAAATAATGAAGTAATAATTGAAAAAAAGAATATTTTAATAGAAAATGGAAAAATAGGCGAAATAGAGGATAAAATAGAAGAACAAGCTGATAAAATTATAGATGCACAAAATCATATAGTTATGCCAGGACTAATAAACACACATGCTCATATACCAATGAGTATATTTAGGGAGACTACAGAAGGATGTAAGTTATATGAATGGCTAAATGATAAAATTTGGCCAATAGAAGATAAACTAACAAGAGATGATATATATTGGGCTAGTATGTTATCATATATTGAAATGATAAGCACAGGAACAACTTGCGTAAATGACCAATATTTTATGCCAGAGCAAATTAGAGACGCTGCTGTTAATTCAGGAGTAAGAGCAGTTATTACAAGACCAATTGTTGACATGGGAGGAGATTTACAAACTAGAATAGATGAATTTAGAGCATTTTATGAGTCAAGAGATGAAAACAATGATTTAATTACATATTCTGTTGCTCCACATGCCTTATATACATGCTCAGATAAAGCTTTAAAGGCTTGTGCAGACTTAGCAAAAGAATATAACTTACCAATACATGTACACTTTTTAGAAAGTATTGATGAAATAGAGGACATAAAAAATAAACATGGTAGACCAGCAATTCAAGTGTTAAGAGATTATTTTAAAGATGTACACACAATATTAGCACATTGTGTAAAACTAACAGATGAAGACATAGAAATTTTAAAAACAATGGATTGTGGAATTGCACATAATCCTGTATCAAATTTAAGATTAGGATGTAAAATAGCTGACACAACTAAATATTTAAAGCAAGGCTTAAACGTTGCAATTGGTACAGATGGCCAAGGTTCAGGCAGTAATATGGATATGTTTGAGGCTATGAGAGTAGCTTGTTTAGCTCAAGGTGGAATACATGAAAATGAAGAAAGAATTACAGCAAAAGATGCAGTTAAAATGGCAACAATAAATGGAGCTAAATTATTACAATTAGATAACAAAATAGGAAGTATTGAAGTTGGAAAAGATGCAGATATAATATTAGTAAATATAGAAGAAAGGCTTGATAATATTACAATGCTTCCAAATTTAAATGAAATTGCAAATTTAGTGTATAATACATCTGGAAGATGTGTTGATACTACAATTGTAAAAGGCAATGTATTAATGGAAAATAGAGTTATAAAACATATAGATGTTAATGAAGTTATAAATAAATGTAATGCAATATTGAAGAGACTAAGTAAATAATTCTCAAAAGCCTACCAAGTTTTGTTTTGGTAGGCTTTTACTTGAATATTATGTAAATCTATGATATAATTTTTGTATGTTGGGATTATTTCCAAGTATTTAGCAAAATTGCTAAATACAAAATTCTAAATTGCAACCAAAACTGTATTACATTATAAGGAGGACATTATGAAAACTACGGTAAAGGTAAAAACAAACAAAGAAAGTGAGGTTAAAGCTTTAACAGAGGCATTTTTTAGAGTATATAGTTCTAAAAATCGACTGGAAATCAAAGATGGAGAGGTAGAATTAGAAATTGATCTGAATGATTGTGATGAAGCAAAAGCAGAAGGATTTATAAAAGATGTACTTGAAGTAGTATATCAGAAAGAAAAGAACATCTCACAAGAGACAGAAGCAAATGATACACAAATTAACAACAGAGTGGAGGAAAAAATAGAAGAGATTCAAAATCCCCAAGATTTAAAGCCAAGTAAAGACGTTGTGCAACAACGCAAAGGCATGGGCAGAGAAAAAAGGCCAAAAGCTGTAGGTGATGAAGAAAAACTAAAAAAGGCTAAAGAACTTTTAATTCAATTAGCAGAACAATCCACTTCTCTTGAAGAATTCTGGACTGAAGTATCAAAAAAATTATCTTTTAAAGAAAGAAGAGAAGAAGTATTTTGCAATGCAATGTTAGCAGCCACAGCACTTGATACAACAGTATGGCAAAGAATAATAAAATTTAGCGAAGAAAATGGCAGAGTCGTAACACAAAATGATACGATATACATTTCTGGAGTTGTAAAACGAAGATTTATGCTCGGTGGAGGGCAATTCGTAGAACTCATGCTTGAATGTCAAAAACAATGTCACTTAGAACACGAATGTACCAAAACCAATTTAAAGAAGCAGGACGAAGAAAAAAATAATGAGGGGCTGTTTGCAATTTCAAAGTTTGTAAAAAAGCTAAATGAAATTGACCAAAGTAAGCCAGTATGTGAAAGAATAGAGATGCTAATTAGTGTTCTCGAAATTGATGCAGATCCAACTAAGAAGAAAAATATACAAACAATGATTGAATTTGTACTAAAAATGAAGGAACCAAATCTACAAGATGTACAAACAAAGTGTATGATACCAGAAGATCAATTCTTAGAGGCTCGCTTGACGCTTGCACAAAGAATAAATGAAATTGCAAAGGATTTTGCAATTAGAGACTACATCAAAGTGGAGGCATTTTTATTGGAAGTACAACCATATATTCTTAGTCAAGCTGAAATTCAAAAGCTTTAAACACAAGAGTAATTTAGAACAAAAGACCTTCAGAAATTCTGGAGGTCTTTTTTGTTGTATAAATTTTTATGCATACACAATAGAATGGTAAAAAATACCGTAAACTATTCCAAAATAAGAGGTTTTATGATATAATTATAACATGGTTTATACAAAAGATATATTTAATAAAAAGTAGATGATATATTGAAATCAAGAGGAGAAAATATATGAAACCAGAAGAAGTTTTAATAATAAAAAAGATGATATCACAAGGATTTGACTTACAACTAATATCTAATGAATTAAATATACCTATAGAACAAATAAAGAAGTATGAAGCAGAAATAAAGGATAATGAAAGTATGCCCATAGCTAAAATGGAAAATGCAATCAATAAAGAAAAATCAAAGAACCAAACTGCATTTAGACCAAAAACACAAAATGTAGCAGAAAGGCAGAGTGCAGAAAGCAGAAAAATTAGTCAAATGATAGAAAGATACAATGCAATTTTTAATGAAGAAACTTCAGAGTCATCACAAAAACAGGAAGGGAGAGTACTAACAGAAACTGAATTGAATCAGGCAATACAAAAAACACTACAATTAGCAACTTCATTTGAACATGCTAAAGGAGGTTACATTGCTACAAGTAAAGAAAAAGAAATTAAAAGAGTAATGAATGGATACATTAAATTGATAGACAATACTATTATACAGCAGGCAGATTCTATAGATGACATAGAGGAATTAAGAAAATTAAGCAGAAAATTGCCATCTAGGCTTTTAAGTTTAAGTCAAGCAAACATATACATTCAAAAAAGGATAGAAAGAATACAACAAAGAAAAGCTTTTGACAACCTAAGAAATAACATACCGGAGTCGATAAGACAAATTATTGCAGACATAGCAAATGGTACACTAGATATTGAAAAGGCAAATGATGCAATTGATAAAGAAGCAAGAAAAAGAGTTCAAAGTTCACCACAAACCAAATTTGCATTAACAGAAGGAAGACATAGAAAACAAATTATATTACAAATACATACAGCATTAAAAGAACGTGGTGAGGAATATGAAATAAAAAATCCTTTAAAAACAATGGATTATTTAACCAAATTAGGCGAAGCAAGTAATGTAGTAGCAGTTAATATTATAGCTCAAAACTTTATAAATAGAAAAGAGTATGAAAAAGCAACAGTGGTATGTGGAATGTGTGGAAAAGGTTTAAGAGAAGAAGAAAATAAACAAATATACTCATTAAAAAAACAAATAAAAGCAGCTAAAATAGGAGATATAGCAAAGAGAATGTTAACAGGAGAAAAAAGTATGAAAGAAAGAGAAGAAGATTTTGAACTATTAAAAACTGCAATGAGAGTAGAAGGAATAAATGAAACTCAAATTCTAATTGGAAAAAAAGGTGCTGGAAATATACCGGTATACTTAAGCAAAATTTGGAATAGCGAAAAACAACGATAAATTAAACTTAAGAAAAGGTGAAGTAACAAATGTATTTAAAAAGAATAGAAATGCAAGGATTTAAGTCTTTTGCAGATAAAACAGTATTAGAATTTAAACCCGGAATTACAACAGTAATTGGACCAAATGGTTCTGGAAAAAGTAATATATCAGATGCAATCCGTTGGGTATTAGGAGAGCAAAGCATGAAGTCTTTAAGAGGAGCAAAATCTGAAGATATCATTTTTGCAGGAACACAAGCAAGAAAATCATTAGGCTTTGCAGAAGTATCAATTGTAATTGATAACAATGATAACAAACTTCCTATTGAATACTCAGAGGTAACAGTTACAAGAAAAATATATCGTAGCGGTGAAACAGGTTACTTTATAAACAAGGTTCCTTGTCGTTTAAAAGATATTTTAGAACTATTTATGGACACAGGTATTGGTAAAGACGGGTATAGTATAATAGGGCAAGGTAAAATTGACGAAATTTTAAGTAATAAATCAGAAGATAGAAGACACATTTTTGAAGAGGCAGCTGGAATAGTTAAATATAGAACTAGAAAGCAAGAATCAGAGAAAAAGCTAGAGCAAACGAAATTAAATTTACTTCGTATAAATGATATATTAGCAGAAATTGAAGCAAATATTGAGCCTTTGAAATTGCAATCAGATAAAGCAAAACAATTTTTGGATTTAAGAGAAGAACTTAAATCTATTGAGGTGGGGCTATTTATATATAACATCAATACATATAAAGAAAAGCTAGAACAACTTGTAAAAGATGAAGATATTATTGCTTCTCAAAAAGAAGCGGAAGATAGCAAAATGGAAGCTCTACAAGCTTCTAAAGAAGAATTAAGACAAGTTGTAGATGATATTACAGCTCAAATTGAAAATATGCAAAATATAGGGTTTGAAAGTTCAAATAAAATAGAAAAAATAAACTCTGAAATAGGAATATCAAATGAAAGAATACAAAACAACAGTGCAAATAAACAAAGACTTGAAGCTGAAATATTAGAAGTAAAAAACAGAATAGAAGAACTAAAAGAAGAACAAAAACAAAAATTAGAAAAGAAAACAAATTTAACATCTAATAAAGAAAAGTTTGAAAAAGAGTTAGCTGAAAAAGAGACAGAACTTGCAGAATTATCAAAAAAATTATCTGCTAAAGAATTAGAAATAGAAGGCAAAAAGCAAATTGTTCAAGATAATATAGACAAAAAATATGAATTGGCAGCAGAAATAAATACACAAGATGTTAATTACGAGAACTTAGAAAAACGTAAAAAGCAATTAAAAAATGAAATTGATTCAGTTATATCTGAGCTAGATTCTACAAGATATGGTAAAAATGAAATTTCAAAAGGATTTTATGATATAGACTCAAAAAGAAATATTGCAGTAGAAAATCTAGAGAAGAGTGTTCAAGCAAAAGAACAAAATATGCAAAAACTAAAACAATATGAAGATGAAATTTCAAAACTTACATATACACAAAGAATGAAGCAAGCAAGACATCAATTCTTAATTGAAACTGAAAAAGAAAAAGAAGGATATAATAAAACAGTTAAATCTTTATTAGTAGCATGTGATAAAGACTCAAATTTAAATAAAGGAATTCATGGTGTTTTAGCAAACTTAATTTCAGTTGAAAAAGAATATGAGACAGCAATTGAAATGTGTTTAGGACAATCACTACAAAATATTGTAACATCAACAGAACAAGATGCAAAGAAAATGATCGAATATTTAAGGACAAACAGTTTAGGAAGAGCATCATTTTTACCAATAGCTTCTGTTCAAGGCAAAAAGTTAGACAAACTAACAAAAATGGATGGAGTAATTGGAATTGCCTCAGATTTAGTAAAATGTAAAAAAGAATATGAGCAAATAATTTTAAGCTTATTAGGACGAACAGTAGTTGTTGAAGATATGGATACAGCTATTGCACTTGCTAAAAAAGATAAATATTCATTTAGAATAGTAACTCTAAAAGGTGACATTATAAGTTCTAGTGGTTCTATTTCAGGAGGAAGTGTACAAACTAAAACAGTAAATATTTTAGGAAGAAGTAGAGAAATTGAAGACTTAGAAAAAGAACTTAAAAAACTAGAAAAGCAAATTGCTGACAAAACAACAGAAAAAGAAGAGTATGCATCATCTATTGGAGATAGTATTGAACAAACTGCAAAACTTGAAAAAGAATTACAAGAAATTGAAATAGTATATGCAACAGAAAAACAAAAAATGGTTGCAGTTGAAGAAAATATTACTCGTTTGGAAAATAGGCTAGCTAAATTAAAAGAAGAAGTTACACAAACAGAGAAACAAAAAGAGGAAAATAGACTTTTAAAAGAGCAAAAAGAAGCGGAAATAAAAGCTCTAACACAACAAATAGAAGAGTTAAACAAAGTAATAGAGGAATTTGCAGTAAACAACAAAGATAATCAAAAATATATTGATGATTTGAATTTTGATATTACTAATTTAAAAATATCTGTAACATCTTTTGACGAAAGTGAAAGCTCAATTGAAGAAATGGTTGAAAGAATTTCACAAGATATTAAAAATAATGAGCAAAGTATTGAAAACAAAAATCAAAATATATTAGCAATAAATGAAGAAAATACTAAACTAGAACAAACTATTACAGAATATAATGCTCAAATAGAACAAATCAAACAAGAAGTAACCAATAGTGGAACTAAAGTTGAAGAGCTAAAACAAGAAAGAATTGCTAAAAATGAAAAATTAGTAAATACAGAAAATGAAATTCAAAGTCAATTTTCTACATTAGAAAGTTTGAAAGAGCAAATTATAAAACTTGATGTTAAGAAAACAAAATTAGAGCAAGATTTACAACAAGTAGTTGAAAGTTTATGGAATGAATATGAACTAACACCAAATAGTACAGAAGAATATCAAAAGCCAAATAATGTAGCAACAGCACAAAAACAAGTAAATAGTTTGCGTAATAAGATAAAAGACTTAGGGAGCATAAATATCGATTCTATTGAAGAATATAAAAAGACTAAGGAAAGATATGACTTCATGTCTGAACAACGCTTAGATTTGGAAAATACAGCGTCTAAACTAAGAAAAATTATAGGCGATATGACAACAACAATGCAAAATCAATTTAAAGAAAAGTTTGAGCTTATAAATAAAAACTTTAATGAAGTATTTGCAGAATTATTTAATGGTGGAAAAGCAGAGTTAATATTAGAAAATGAAGAAAATATTTTAGAATGTGGAATTGATATTAGAGTTCAACCACCAGGCAAAAAACTTCAAAACATGATGTTATTATCAGGTGGGGAAAAGGCATTTACAGCCATAGCGCTATTATTTGCAATATTAAAAATAAATCCAGCACCATTCTGCATACTAGACGAAATTGAAGCAGCATTAGATGATGTTAATGTATACAGATTTGCAGAGTATTTAAAGAAATTCTGCAAACAAACACAATTCTTAGTAATAACACATAGAAAAGGAACAATGGAAGCAGGAGACTCAGTATATGGTGTAACTATGGAAGAAAACGGAATAAGCAAGTTATTATCAATTAAATTAAAATAAGAAAAAGAATGTCATTTAAATGGCATTCTTTTTTAGGTATTATCCTATTTTTTTATTGTATTCTTCTAATGCTTCTAATGCATATTGAGTATCTGTCAAACAAGGCATAAATTTTTTGCCGATTTTTTGTCTAGTTTCATTACCTTTTCCAGTAATCAAGACAACACTATTTGGATTATCTAAAATAGCTTCTTTTATAGCTTCTCCACGGTCTTCAATAATTTTGTAGTTTCCATGTTCTTTAGCGACGTACTCAGCAATTTCTTTACAAATATCAACAGCCTCTTCTGGACCGGGATCCTCAGCAGTTAAGTAACTAACTTTTGAATGAATACCAGAAAGAGTACCTAAATCCCTTCTACGAAGTTGAGCTTTTCCACCAGGGCAACCAAATACTGTAATTATATTTTTATCAGGGTATTCTTGCTTAGTAGACTCATACAACTTTTGGAAACTTAATTTATTATGCGCATAATCAACAATAACAATAATATTCCCATCTTTACTAACATGTGCTTCCATTCTACCACTGGCTCTAGCGACTTTTAAACCATTGTAAATGTTTTTAAATGGAATGTCTAGAACCATTGCAGTAGCAATTGCAGCTAAAGCATTTTCTACATTAAATAATCCTGGCATCGTTAGTAATATTTCTTCATCAAATTTAGATGTTTTAACTCTAAAAGAAATTGATGTGTGAGTTAATTTTTTAATATCATAAGCAAATACATCAGCTTTTTCGTTTCTGGTGCTAAATGTAATAATCTTTTTAGATTTTTGGGCATTTTCTAAAATACGGTCAATATAGTCTGAGTCTAAATTTACACAAGCATTTTCAACTTGGCTGAAAAACTTTAATTTAGAAGCAAAATAGTCTTCAAAATTAGGGTGCTCAATTGTACTGATATGGTCTTCTGAAATATTTAAAAATACTCCAACTTTGTATAAAACATCATGAACTCTGTCTAATTTTAAAGCTTGACTACTAACTTCCATAACTAAATTTTGCATATTGCAATCAACAGCATTTGCAATGTGTTCTTGTAAATCAATAGATTCAGGGCTGGTAATCAATGATTCTTTACATTCCTTACCATCATAAGTATCAATTGAAGAAACAATTGCAGTATCTGGCAAATTGTGTTCTTTCATATAATCGTCTAAAATGCTTTTTATGTAATAAGCAGTTGTTGACTTCCCTTTTGTACCGGTAAGACCAATCATATTTATTTTATCAGCTGGAAAATCATAATACATACAAGAAACGGCAGCTAAAGCTTTTCTTATATCATTTACAACAATATGTGGAAAATCTGGGTCTGTTACATTTTCAGGTTCTGAAATATATGCAGTAGCACCTCTTACAATTGCTTCATTTAAGTATTCAGGTTTATAATTTAAACCTTTACAAATATATAAAGTGTTATTAGCAACTTCTTTTGAATTATGTTCTAGCTTTTCAATTGAAGTGTTTAATATACTATCACATAAACAAACATCTTCCACTAAATTTTCTTTTTTTAAGATATCAATATAATCCTTTAATAAATAACGTTTCATAAAACTATCCTCTTAAATTAAAAAGTATATTTTCTGTATTTTTTAACATAATTTCTATCTCTCATAAAAAGATATTTTCTTCTACTAAATGGCATATCTTCAGCATAACGAAGAGGTCTAACAATATTGCCAATTCTATCGATTTCAGCTTTTAAATTATCACTTGTTACATATTTTTTGATAACTGACTTAGGAACAAAACTTAAAACTACATTGTTTTTTACAAGTTCAAATTTGTTATTATCTAAGCTATTGTAAAACAAATCATCAATTAACAATTTAACTAAGTTATGACCACAAGCAGAGAAGTAATAACCACTTCTAGACTGCCTTGGATTAACCTCAAAAACTTTATACTTTTTATCACGTATATCATATTTTAAGTCAAATTCAGCAAATCCTTGGTATCCAATAGATTCCAAAAAGTCTTTTAGTTTGTAAATCAATTCTTCTGGATAACCATATTCTGAATAACCATTAACAAGTACAGTACAATTTCCAATTCCAGTAGGAGTATGCTCTTGAAGTCCGATTTGTGCAAAAGTAGCAAGTTTTGCTTTTTTATCTTTACCACAATAGAATAAACAATCATGTAGTGCAGTGTCATCACCTGGAATGAACTCTTGAATGATTAAATTTCCCTTATAACCTGCATTTTCGATCTTTTTAATAGTATCTTCTAATTGTTGCTCATCATATAGTTTATACACCTTGGCTAGTCCATCAATTTCGTGATAAGTAACACCATCACTAGGCTTTATAATCAAAGGATAATTTTGAAAATGTGCTTTTACACTTTCAATAGAACCTGAACCATCACAAGGGTAAATATATGTGCATGGAAAATCAAGTCCACTATCTTTGTATATATCATAAAATGTTTCTTTCACCAAAAGTGTATCCATAAGCTCTTTTGAAGAATAATTGAAAACATAATATTTGCTTAAAGAATCTTTATTTTCTGCAATAAGACTAACATAACAGTCATTAGTTCCAATTAACAAAATCTTTTCATCTTTATTTAAATTTTGTTTTTCTGCATATTCAATTAAAGAATTAACAAAAGTGTCTCCTTCGATTAAATTAGGTATAATATTAACATTAGTAATAGTGCTAAGTGAAGTAAAGCTCATAGCAACTCTACCAATCAAATCAACTTTTTTATGATAAATTTCATGATAACATCTTGCCATATAATAGGCATTTATATCAGTTCCGACAATTAAAACTTTTGGCGCCATAACATTTCTCCCATCTATATAAATTTGCTAATATTTTATATCAAAACACACCAAAATGCAATAGAAAAATAAGTGCAAAAGTTTTTGTTGAAATTTGTCTGATTACGGTATATAATAATAAACGAAAATAGGGAGGACATTTATGTTTGGATACAGAACAGACGGAAGAAAGTTAAGGGATATTCCGCCATTTTTTAAGATTATTCCGCAAGTAATGAGGACAAGGAGTGACTCACAGGTTTATTATACTTATGATATGCCTATAAAAGAAATTGATGATTATATTGATAAAAAAGCTGAAGAAAACATTAAAATTTCATACATGGACATAGTATATTCAGCATTAGTAAGGCTTATGGCACAAAGACCAAGGCTTAATAGATTTGTTATGAATGGAAGAACTTTTGCTAGAAATGAAATATTTATTTCACTAGCCATAAAAAAGAGTTTAACTGACGATGGAATAGAAACCACAATAAAATTACCATTTACCGGTAAAGAAAATATTTTTGAAATAAAAGAAAAACTAGGGAATGTTATTAATGAAAATAAAAGTGTTAAGAAAAATAACGAAACAGACATATTAGCTACAACATTGTCAATAATACCAAATTTTCTTTTAAAGTTTGCTATAAATACTATAATGTTTTTAGATAAACATGGAATGTTACCTAAAGCTGTAATAAAAGCAAGCCCATTCCATACAAGTGCATTTTTAACAAATGTTGCATCACTTGGAATAGACGCAATATATCACCATTTATATGACTTTGGAACTACAGGAATATTTTTAGCAATGGGAAAAAAGAAAAAAAGCTACATATATGATGATGATACTTTTAAAGAGGAAAAATGTATATCACTTGCCTTTGTGTGTGATGAAAGAATTTGTGACGGCTACTATTTTGCAAACTCTGTAAAGTTATTTAACAAATACCTAAAAAAGCCAGAGCTATTAGAAGAAAACATAGAGAAAGTGGAAGACTGTAAATAAAATTATAGGAATAAATGTAAATACAAAAGTGTTTGCATTTATTTTTTTGTAGAAGACTAATACGCGATTTATTGGAATTTCTAGCAGTTTGCACTGTATAGAAATTTTTAAAATTTGTATTTTTTACATAAACCAGGTACAAGCATCATATAATTAACTAACTTAAAACAAAGGAGGATAATTATGTGGTACACATTGTCTACAAAAGAAGTAGAAAAACAAATGCAAACTAATATTGAGTTTGGCTTAAATGAAAAGCAGGTAGAGGACAAGCAAAACAAGTTTGGACTGAATAAACTAGAAGAAAAAAAGAAAGAGAGTATAGTTATAAAATTCATAAAGCAATTTAATGATTTTATGATAATTATATTGATAATTGCTTCAATTATTTCAGCAGTAGTAGCAAGACTAGAAGGAAGCAATGATTATTTTGATTCCATTATAATAATAGCAATTGTAGTATTTAATGCTATCATGGGATTAGTTCAAGAAGCAAAAGCAGAAAAATCATTAGAGGCACTTAAGAAAATGACAGCTCCAACTTGTAGAGTAAAAAGAAATGGCAAAATATCTATAATAAAAAGTGAGCAAATAGTTCCGGGTGATATTGTACTATTAGAAGCGGGAAATTATGTCCCAGCAGATTGCAGACTGATTTCAAGTTCTAACTTAAAAATAGAGGAGTCTAGTTTAACAGGTGAAACTGTACCAGTTTTAAAAGAAGCTAACTGCATATTAAAAGAAAAAACTGCTTTAGGAGACATGGTAAATATGGCATTTTCAACTACAATAGTAGTTAATGGACATGGAGAAGCAATTGTAACAGATATAGGTATGAATACAAAAGTAGGTAAAATCGCAAAAATGATTATTACAAATGAAGCACCTGAGACACCAATTCAAAAGAAGTTAGGAGAAGTAGGAAAATCATTAGGAATTGCATGTTTAGGAATTTGCCTATTGATATTTGTAATTGGACTTTTAAAGAAAATTGAGCCAATAGAAATGTTTATGACTTCAGTAGGCTTAGCAGTAGCAGCAATACCAGAAGGGTTACCTGCAATAGTAACGATTATGTTATCAATTGGTGTAACAAAAATGGCAAAGAAAAACAGCATAATTAGAAAATTACCAGCAGTTGAAACTTTAGGTAGCAGTAGTGTTATATGCTCAGACAAAACAGGAACTTTAACACAAAATAAAATGCAAGTTACTAAAATAGCAAATATAAATGGAGAAACTAATGATAAAGAGTACATAAAATGGCTAATGGGAATGGCCACAATGTGTACAGATGTAGAAATATCAAAGGAAAATGGAAAAATGGAACTAACAGGGGAACCTACTGAAAAAGCAATTGTCAGCAAAGCTTTAGATGAGGGCCAAAACAAAAATGAGTTATATGGTGTAATGAAACGAGTAAAAGATATTCCATTTGATTCAAGTAGAAAAATGATGACAACAATTCATAAAATGCCAAATGGATATAGAGTTATAACAAAAGGTGCACCAGACGTATTATTAAAGAGATGTAATAAGGTATATGATAATGGAAACGTAACTACATTAGATTATTCAAAAACTAAACTGATAGAAAATCAGAATAACAAGATGGCAGACGAGGCTTTAAGAGTATTAGCAATAGCATATTTAGATATACCAAATTTACCAAGTAAAATAGACACAGAAACAGTAGAAAAAAACCTAATCTTTATTGGACTAATTGGAATGATAGATCCACCAAGAGAAGGTGTGAAAGAGGCTGTTGCAACTTGTAAAAAGGCAGGAATAAAAACTGTAATGATTACAGGAGATCATATAATAACAGCAAAAGCAATTGCAAAAGATTTAGGAATATTAAGAGGCAGTGACCTAGCAATTACAGGTGAAGAACTAGACAAAATATCACAAGCAGTATTGCAAAGAAACATTATGAATTATTCTGTTTTTGCAAGAGTGACACCAGAACATAAGGTTAGAATAGTTAAAGCATATCAGTCAACAGGCGCAGTAGTTGCAATGACAGGAGATGGTGTTAATGATGCACCAGCCTTGAAAAATGCCGATATTGGAATTGCAATGGGAAAAAACGGCACAGATGTTGCTAAAAATGCAGCAGATATGGTTTTAACAGATGATAATTTTGTTACAATTGTTGAAGCAGTTAAACAAGGAAGAAATATATTTGATAATATAAAAAAGGCAGTACATTTTTTAATTGCAACTAATATAGGAGAAATTGTAACAATATTTTTAGGTTTGATATTAGGCTTAAAATCTCCACTCTTAGCTATTCAACTTTTATGGATAAACCTAGTAACTGACTCACTTCCTGCAATTGCATTAGGACTAGAAAAGCCAGAAGCGGATATTATGGATAAAAAGCCAAGAGACAGTAAAAAAGGAATTTTTGCAGATGGCTTATGGCAAAGAATAATTACAGAAGGAACAATGTTAGGAATTTTAACGTTGGTGGCATTTAGTGTAGGAAATTATTTGTATGATATAGAAGTAGGAAGAACAATGGCATTCGTAAGTTTAGGCTTATTAGAACTAGTACATAGCTTTAATATAAAAAGTGAAGAATCAATATTCAAAGTGGGATTATTTGAAAACAAATACTTGTTAGGAGCATTTATTTTAGGAGCTTTATTACAAATTGTAGTGGTTGTAATTCCATCTGTAGCAGCAGTATTCAAACTTGTACCATTAACACAAGTACAGTGGATGTATACTTTTGGAATATCAATATTACCACTTGTAATAATGGAAATACAAAAGGTATTTAATAAAATTGAACCAAGCACAATGCAAATTAAATATTCTATGCAAAATAGTATTGCACAAAAAAATAAATAATGATACAATTAAGGAAACTTAAGAAAAGGGAAGAATAAAATGGAAGCATTAACAATAATTTACTTACTAGTATTTTTAGTATTTGCTTTAATTGGTTATTTTACTAAAACAGAATTGGTTCAGCTATTTTGCAAATTAGAATGGCTGGGATAAAAATTAAAGATTTTTGGGGATTTGTTCAAGCAAACCAAATGCTAGATAAGTTATATAAATTTTCAAAAAGATATAAACTTATGAGTCCACAAGAACAAGTAATATTCTTGGCGGAAGCGGAAAAAGTTTTTGATGCATATGATAAAATTCCTTCAATTATATGGGAAGATGAATATAGAAAATATTCAGAAGTGTTACAAGCATATCAAAATGTTAGAGTAACCAGATGGAGTGATGAAAATTTAATAAAAAAATAATGGAGTTTCAATTAAGAAACTCTATTATTTTGCTAAAAATAGTAAATAATATATAAAAAT
>SAMEA104315432__coassemble_394_pt1 | contig 22141 bp, 17 predicted proteins | sample SAMEA104315432__metabat2_low_PE_014 | metagenome-assembled genome bin SAMEA104315432 (sample SAMEA104315432) | gut metagenome | biome: Monkey gut; feature: monkey-associated habitat; material: faeces | place: China | collected 2013 | reverse complement strand
AAAATTGGAAATCTAGTCTCAGCAGGCACTATTAATGAGATGGGATTATCATTCAATGTCTCAGTTGATGCTATAGAGCAATATAATAAAACACTAGATTTAACTAAAATGACAGAAAATAACATAGTATCTGTGGCAGATTCAGAGTTTCCAATATATATGTGGTTTGAAAAAAATGGAAAAACAGAAATAAGAAATATACTTGGAGAAACAAATTTTACGGGAGCAAATGAATATAATAAGAGGGTAGAAACAGGAACAATATACTGGTGGAGTGAAGCTAACAATGTGTATTTAAATCCAGATAGTTCAAGGATGTTTGAACTACTTCCATATTTATCAGATATAGATGGACTAAAAGATATGAAAACAGACTATGTTGTAGATATGAATGGAATGTTCTATACATTGGGGAGTTTACTAACTAATGCAAATGCGTTAATGAATTGGGATACATCTAAAGTTACTAATATGAGTAATATGTTTTCGGGAAGCACCAACTTGACCAATATAACGGCACTAGCAAACTGGAATACTTCTAATGTTACAAATATGAGTTATATGTTTAAAGGAAATTTAAAATTAACTAATATAGATGCACTAGCAAATTGGAACACATCCAATGTTACTAATATGGAAGGTATGTTTACTAATGAATTTGAGTCAAAAGAAAATATAATCAATTTAGATGCACTAGCAAATTGGGATACCTCTAATGTTACGGATATGAGTTATATGTTTTCTGGAAATATTAATTTGACTAATATAGATGCATTAAAAAATTGGAATACTTCTAAGGTTGCAAGTATGAGATATATGTTTGGACATCTGGAAACAGGTGGATGTGGAATTACAAATTTATCAGCAATATCAAATTGGGATGTTAGTAATGTAACTGATATGAGCAATATGTTTTATAGATGTAATAAACTTGAGGACGCATCAGCAATATCAAATTGGAATATAACAAGAATTGCAACTGAGATGTTTTACGATTGTCCTAATTTAAAAAATATAACAATACCAAGTACAGTAATAAAAATAGAAAACGATACATTCTATGGCTGTAGTAATTTAGCAAAAGTAAAAATACTTGCAACAGATGCTACTAAATTCGAAGTAGACAACAGTGGTCCGGGTGTATTTAAAAGTTTAGCTTCAAATTCAAAAATATATGTCTTAAGTGAAGAAATAAAAGCAAAACTAGAAGGAAGCTATAACACAAGCGAAACAACAGTAAAAGTAGTAACCCTAGACCAAATGAACAATCTATAGTCCAGAAATATATAGTTATATTGTGGTATTAACAACATAAGCAGAAGAATAGCAAACGATATAAGACCTTATTATATTAACAAAAATATAAGTTAAATATAAGTAAGGTCTTTTTCTTTTATATAATTCAAAAAAATATTGCAGTAATAAATTAAATAATATATAATTAGTGAAGAAATTTACAAATATATATTAAATATGGAGGAAGTTATGAATTTACCAAACAAATTAACAATATTAAGAATTATTTTAGTACCAATAATGGTAATAATTCCATTTTTAGGAATAAAAGGAGACTTATGGGGTATACCAATTACATATTTATTAGTAGACCTAATATTTATAATAGCAGCCATAACAGATAAGCTTGATGGACATATTGCAAGGTCAAGAAACCAAATAACTACATTTGGAAAATTTTTAGATCCAATTGCTGATAAAATAGTAGTAATAGCAGCAATGATTATGTTAGTGGAATTCGGACACCTACCAGCCTGGATTCCAATTATAGTTATATTTAGAGAATTTATTGTGTCTGGATATAGACTAGTAGCTGTACAAAAAGAAGGAAATGTAATAGCTGCAAGTATATGGGGCAAAATGAAAACTGTAACACAAATGGTAGCAGTTATATTAGCTTTTGTTGATCCAAATCCATATGGAACAATATTTAATGGAAACTTAACAGGTTATGCATTTGGAATTAATTTACTAGTTACACTAATGATGAGCGTATCAGTAGTAGCAACAATATTCTCAGGTTGGGAATATGTAAAAAACGGAAAAGAATTATTTAAAGATTCAATGTAGAGGTAGAGTTATGGAATTTGAACAAGCAAAGAAAAGAGCGGAAGAGCTAAAGCCATTATTACAATATTACACAAAGAAGTATTTTGATGATGAACAAGTTGTTAGTGATTATGAATATGATATGCTTATGAGAGAATTGAAGCAAATAGAAAAAGAATATCCAGAGCTAATAACAAGTGATTCTCCAACTCAAAGAGTTGGTGTGGGAAACATAAAAAAAGGCTTTGAAAAGGTTACACATGAAGTGCCATTACAAAGTCTTCAAGATGTGTTTACATTTGAAGAAATTGAAGACTTTGATGAAAAAATGAAAAAAGCTGCAGAACTATATAATAGACCACTAAATTATGTGGTGGAAACAAAGATAGATGGTTTGTCTTCAGCTATTGAATATAGAAATGGTAAATTTTATAAAGGTGCAACAAGAGGAAATGGAATAGTCGGAGAAGATGTAACACAAAATATTGCAACCATAAAGCATGTACCTAAAAAACTAAAAGAACCTATTTCCATAACTGTTCGTGGTGAAGTTTTTATAGGCAAAACAGATTTTGATAAATTAAATGAAGATAGGTTATTAGAGGAACAAGAGCAATTTGCAAATGCAAGAAATGCAGCTGCAGGTTCATTAAGACAATTAGATAGCAAAATCACAGCTTCAAGACCATTAGATATTTATGTATTTAATGTGCAAAAATGCGATGATATTAAATTTGAAACACATTACGAAAGTTTGCTATATCTAGAAAAATTAGGTTTTAATGTTAACCCAGTAAAAATATTGTGCAATAATATGCAAGAAGTTAGACAAGCAATTGAAGACATTGGAAATATGCGAAATGATTTAGATTTTGGTATAGATGGTGCAGTTGTAAAGGTAAATGATTTAGAGCTAAGAGAAAAGGTTGGAACAACATATAAGACACCAAGATGGGCGGTGGCTTACAAGTATCCACCTGAGAAAAAGGAAACTTTGTTAAAAGACATTATTTGTCAAGTAGGTAGAACAGGAGCAATCACACCTATGGCTATTTTGGAGCCAGTATATGTAGCAGGTTCTAAAATTTCAAAAACTACTCTTCACAACGAAGACTATATTAAACAAAACGACATTAGAATAGGTGATAGAGTTATTATTCAAAAAGCTGGAGATGTTATTCCAGAAGTAGTTGGAGTAAATAAAAGAAAACGTGATGGTACAGAAAAGAAATTTGAAATGCCAAGTACTTGTCCGGTCTGTGGAGCAGAGGCAGTAAGAGAAGAAGGAGAAGCAGTAGTTAGGTGTATAGGAGTTGAATGTCCAGCTAAACTATACAGAAGTATTATTCATTTTGCTTCTAAAGATGCAATGAACATAGATGGACTTGGAGAAGCTATTATTGGAGAATTAATAGAAAAGAAACTAATATCAAACATTGCGGATATATACAAATTAACAGTAGAAGATTTTGAATCATTAAAGAAAAATGGTAAAAAATTTGCACAGAACTTAATGAATGCAATTGAAGAGAGTAAAACAAGAGATTTATATAGAGTTATAAATTCACTTGGAATAAGACATGTTGGTGTAAAATCAGCCAAAACACTTGCTAATTATTTCGAAAATATAGATAAAATGATAGGAGCTTCTTATGAAGAATTACGAATGATAGACGATGTCGGAGAGATAACAGCACATACTATTTATGAATTCTTTAGACAGGAACAAACTCTTGATTTAATAAGTAAATTAAAACAAGCAGGAGTTAATATGAAAGCAGAAACGAAGAAACACTCAACAGGTAAACTAGCAGGAAAAACTTTTGTGTTAACAGGAACCTTGGAACATTATTCAAGAGACGAAGCAAGTGAAATAATTGAAAAATTAGGTGGAAAAACCTCATCTTCTGTGTCTAAAAAAACAGACTATGTACTAGCAGGAGAAGATGCAGGAAGTAAATTTAAAAAAGCGCAAGAACTAGGTGTTACAATAATTTCAGAAGAAGAATTTATTGCTATGACAGTTTAATGAAAAGGAAATAAATTATATGGATGGAAAATACACATTTGAAGAATTTTATAAAAATTTAGAAGACGGGTACCAAATATATTTTACGTATGTACGTAATAGATATTTGCTATTTAAAACTTCAGAAAACTGTTATACACAACAGTTATTAACAATACACGATAAAAATCCTCAACCAAGGCATTCTATGATTACATTTAAAAGAGTAAAGGAAATGTTTCCACACATGGAGGAAATTGAGTATAAGACAGGAATTTAGTATTTAAATAAAACAAAATTTTGACTTTTATAAAAATTGGTGGTATAATATAAATATCAACATTTTATAGGAGGTACAAATAATGTACTACAACGTCTATGGTAGCAATCAGAAAAGCGATTTGAGTAACATCAAGTTGCTTACTCCAGAACAGAAAAAAATCGGCAACAAAGTTATCAAATCCTATGGCTTCCACGACTTCACTGGAAGCCTGGAAGGAAACCACACACTACACTGTGAGTTTGCTACGGGTCCGGCGGCCACGCTGGGGAGCCAGATCGGAAAAGACCTCAAAAAGGCATTTAATGTCGGACGGGTCTTGAAGATGGGATTTGAGCTTTAACCTCCAAAACACATCTCCTAATTAGGAGGAAAGACCTTCACTTTTGGTGAAGGTCTTATTTATTGCTATAAAATCAATATTTTTACCGAAATTCTATTGACAGAAAAATATTAAGTAGATATAATACACACATAGAGGCAACTACAACATAGGAGGTAGCTTAAAAACTATGAACAATGCAAATGTATATTTTTCTTCAAATACAAATTATGCAGAAGTTAAGGATGAAGACCTAATAGAAGTTATTAAGTCTGGCGATAAATGTGCACTAGAATATTTAATTGACCGTTACAAAGGTTTAGTTAATATGAAAGTTAGCAAATATTATATAATTGGTGCGGAAAGAGAAGACATTGTACAAGAAGGATTAATAGGCCTATTTAAAGCTATTAAAAACTATCAACAAGATAAACAAAACTCTTTTAAAAACTTTGCTAATATGTGTATAGAAAGACAATTAATTACAGCTATCAAAACCTCTAATAGACAAAAACATATGCCATTAAATTCATATTTATCTTTAAACATGAATGCATATGATAATAACGAAGAAAATCAAAATGATGCAGATTTAATAGAAATATTAAATGCAAACTTAGTAGAAGATCCTTTAGATACTATTACTCAAAAAGAATATTATAAAATAATAGAAAATACAATAGATAAAACATTAAGTGGGTTTGAAAAACAAGTGTTGAATTTTTACATGCAAGGAGAAAGCTATGTTCAAATTGCAGAAAAATTAAATACGCCGGTTAAATCAATTGATAATGCAATTCAAAGAATTCGTAAAAAAGCTATTAAAGAAATACCAAATGAACAATTCTAAATAAACATCAAGAATTTCTAATAGAAATTCTTGTAAATATGCTTCTATAGCTCAGTAGGTAGAGCACAGCCATGGTAAGGCTGGGGTCGCCGGTTCGATTCCGGCTGGAAGCTCCATTTTTTTGTAATAAAAAATATGAAGAATAATGAAGTTCAAAGAAATGATGTAAATGAGGAACAAAAAAATGAGACAATAGTTAACAATGAAAATTCAAATAATGAATTAATAAACAATAATGTTGAAAATAATGAAACCGAAAACAACAATGTAGAAAACAATCAAGTAACTAATGCACAAGTATAAAATAATAAGGAGGAATTAAACATGAAGATGGGAATAGTTGGTTTACCAAATGTAGGCAAGAGTACATTGTTTAATGCAATAACTAAAGCAGGAGCAGAATGTGCAAACTATCCATTTTGTACAATTGAACCAAATGTCGGAGTAGTGGCAGTACCGGACGAAAGATTGGATAAACTAGCTGAGATTTACAAACCACAAAAAGTGACACCAGCTGTTATAGAATTTGTTGATATTGCAGGATTGGTAAAAGGTGCAAGTCATGGAGAAGGCTTAGGAAACAAATTCTTATCACATATACGTGAGGTTGATAGCATTGTTGAGGTCGTTAGATGTTTTGAAGATTCAAATATAGTACATGTTGATGGAAGTATAAATCCAATTCGTGATATTGAGACAATTAATTTAGAACTTATATTTGCTGATATAGAAACAGTTGATAAAAGAATTGATAATGCAAAAAAGAAAATAAAAGCAGATAAAAAATATCAAGAGGAACTAGAAGTTTTTGAAAAAATTAAACAAGCATTAGAAGCAGGAAAATTAGCACAGACTTTATCTTTTACAGATGAAGAAAAAGTAATAATTAAGGATGCATTTTTATTAACGATGAAGCCAATATTATATATAGCAAATGTTTCGGAAGAACAATTAAATAATATTGAGAATGACGAAAATGTAAATCTAGTAAAAGAATATGCAGAAAAACAAGGAGCAGAAGTTATTTCTCTTTGTGTAAAAATTGAGGAAGAACTAGCAAGTTTAGATGCAGAAGAGGAAAAAGAAATGCTTGAAGCATTAGGACTTGAAGAATCAGGACTTGATAAAGTAATTAAAGCAAGTTATGATTTGTTAGGTTTAATGTCATTCTTGACGGCAGGAGAACCGGAGGTAAGAGCATGGACTATAAAAAAAGGAACTAAAGCACCACAGGCAGCTGGAAAAATTCATAGTGATATTGAAAGAGGGTTTATTCGCGCAGAAATAGTTTCTTATGATGATTTAATAAAAGAAGGTTCTATAAGCGCTGTTAAAGAAAAAGGATTAATGCGTTCAGAAGGAAAAGACTATGTTATGCAAGATGGAGATGTTGTATTATTTAGATTTAACGTATAAAAAACAAAAAAATCAAAAAAATGACAAAAAAGCTTGACTATTCTTAAATATGAGTATAAAATAAATATAGTATGAAAAATGTATATTATTTTTTAACAAGGAGAAAATAATATAAATATATCTGAAGAAAAAGGAGATAGATGATTATGAAAAATAAGAAAATTATGTTGGTATTTATTGCAATGATTATATTAGTTATGGCTATTATGCCAATTGTGAAGGCAAGTGAGGAGAATCCATTTAATATATTGAATGAAGATGATACAAATAATACTCAAAATGCGACAAACAGTGAAAAACCAGCGGCAAACAGTGAAAAACCAACAGTAAATAATGAGACTAATACAGAGAACACAAATGTAGCTGAAAATAAATTACCTCAAACAGGTGTGACAGAAGACACAACTTTATTTGTATTTATAGGTATCTGCTTAGTATCTGCAGTATATGCTTATACAAAAATTAGAAATTACAAAAATATTTAATAAGAAAATAAGAAGATTTTTCTTCTTATTTTTCTTTTGCTTTAACAACTAATCTTTTGTGATTATCTATATCATCACAAGTTATTAAGGTAACAGTTTTTAGATTATAAAAATCTTGTTCAAGACAAGACAAATCAGTATCAGAAATCTTATACTTGTCATAAACTTCATAAACTATTTGATTACCATTTAAATCATAAATTTCAATTTTATCTCCGGATAGAAAGTTTCTCTAAATTGCCAAAGAATCTATTATCAATATAATTATGACCTACAATGCATAAATTTCCATTTTTGTTTGGTATAGGACCAGCAAACCTGCAAAGAGAGATTTTTAATAAATCGTCACTAGTTTTTGATAATACAGGGTAATTTATATTTATTTTATCTATCTTTAAAATTCCAATAACAAAAGGCTCTTTAGAAGTAATATTAACAGACGTTTGAGTTTGGTAAACAGTGGTTAAATTATAGCTATTGAGTAATTTTTTTGAAACTTTTTCTTGCAAACTTGCTTTAGCAATTTTGATAAAAGAAAAGAGACAAAGAAAAGTTGCGATACAAAAAGAAACAATAAATTGCAGTTGATATTTATTGTTTTTATTTTTGCAGTATGAAATTGAAGATATTTTATTAGATTTTGAAGGTTCTGTATTCAAGATTTGATTCATTTCTATCACCTTTTTAATTAGTATTAGCACATAAATAATAAAAAATTCAAAATATATTAAAAATTTTTGAAAAAAAGGTGTAAAAGTAAATAATCTATGATAGAATAGAACATATAAATTTAATATTAAGGAGAGTGTTTATAATTGGCTGAATTAAAGTATAAAAGAGTACTACTAAAACTTAGCGGTGAGGCACTTGCAGGAGAAACGAAACATGGAGTAAATGCAGACACAATAGGAAAAATCTGTGACCGAGTAAAAGAACTTGTTGACTTGGGCGCAGAAGTAGCAATTGTTGTAGGGGGAGGAAACTTTTGGAGAGGAAAAAATGGTCATGATATGGAAAGAACAACCTCTGACTATATGGGAATGTTAGCTACTTGTATGAATGGTTTAGCTTTACAAGATACCTTAGAAGCTAAAGAAGTTCCAGCTATACTTCAAACTTCTATTGAAATGACAGTTATTGCAGAAAGATACACAAAAAGAAATGCAGAAAAACATTTATCAAACAAAAGAGTAGTTATTTTTAGTGGAGGAACTGGAAGTCCATTCTTTACAACTGATACAGCAGCAGCATTAAGAGCAGCAGAGATTGGTGCAGATGCAATATTGGTAGGAAAAACTATTGATGGAGTATATTCAGATGATCCAAAAATAAATCCAAATGCAGTTAAATTTGATGAAATTACATATATGGATGTTTTGAATAAGGATTTAAAAGTAATGGACTCAACAGCAATATCTTTATGCAAAGACAATAATATACCACTTATAGTATTTGCAATTGACGAACCAGAAAATATGATAAAAGCAATCAAAGGTGAAAAAGTAGGTACCTTTGTTGGAAATAAAAATTAATTATAAGGAGATTAAATTATGTTAAACAATGTATATGAAGAAAAAATGAATAAAACAATTAGTGTTTTTGAGGAAAACTTATCAGAAATAAGAGCAGGTAGAGCCAATCCTGCAATATTAAACAAAATTACAGTAGATTATTATGGCGTTCCAACACCAATAAACCAAGTAGCTGGTATCTCTGTACCAGAAGCTAGAATGATTTTAATTCAACCATGGGATATGAACCTTTTAAAAGAAATTGAAAAAGAAATTTTAAAATCTGATATAGGAATCAATCCAAATAATGATGGAAAAGTAATAAGATTAAACTTTCCTGAATTAAATGAAGAGAGAAGAAAGGAAATAGTAAAAGATATAAGAAAGTTAGCTGAAGAAGCTAAAGTTGCAATTCGTTCAATTAGAAGAGATGCAATGGATGAGGCTAAAGAAATGCAAAAAAAATCTGAAATAACAGAAGATGATTTAAAAAATGAAGAAAATGAAATTCAAAAGTTAACTGATAAAAAAGTTGAAGAAATTGATAGTATGTTGGCTAGTAAAGAAAGAGAAGTTATGAGCATATAAATTCTAAAAAAATCAACAGCTTGCTGCGTTACAGTATATAAAAAACGCGGTTACATACAAAAGTATGCGCCCTTGCCTTTTTAATATACTGTACCTTGCAATCTACTAATTATTTTTAGAAATAAGAAAAGGTGGAGAAAGATGGAAGAGAAGTTATTACCAAAACATATTGCAATTATAATGGATGGAAATCGTAGATGGGCTAAAGAAAAAGGCTTAGATTATAGATTAGGACATAAAAAAGGAGCTGAAACATTAAGAAAAGTTGCTAAATATGCTAATAAACTTGGGGTGAAGTATTTAACAGTATATGCTTTTTCAACAGAAAATTGGAAAAGAACCAAAGAAGAAGTTGGAGCTTTAATGATCTTGCTTCAAAAATATTTGGAGGAATTCTTAACTAGTAATGATTTTGATAATATTAAAATAAATATGTTAGGAAATATTTCAGAATTAAATGCTGGACTTCAAAAAAGTATAAATAAAATAATAGAAAAAACAAAAAATAATACAGGTTTAGTGTTAAATATTGCATTTAATTATGGTGGAAGAGATGAAATAGTAAGAGCAGTTAGAAAAATAGCAGAAGATGTAAAAGAAAATAAAATAAATGTTGAAGACATTGATGAGCAAACTATTTCAAATTCACTATATACTGCAGGACAGATAGAACCAGACTTACTAATTCGTACAAGTGGAGAGCAAAGACTTAGCAATTTCCTTTTATGGCAACTTGCTTATACAGAATTCTATTTTGTGCAAAAATATTGGCCTGATTTTTCAGAACAAGATTTAGACGAGGCAATATCAGTTTTTGAAAAAAGAAATCGTAAGTTTGGTGGAAAGTAAACAATAGAAAGGTTATTTTTTATATGAATGTAAAAAGAGTAGTATCAGGATTAGTTTTGTTTCCAGTTGCAGCAGCTATACTAATTTTAGGAAATAAATATGTAGTTGATGTAGCAGTAGCAATACTAGCAATTATGTGTTTACATGAATTTTATAAAGCATTTAGAACAGGTCAAAAAGCAAATCCAATTACATGGATAGGCTATGTTCTAGCAGGAATGATATCCCTAATTCATGTATTACCAAAAGACTGGACTGTAAAAACTATTGGGCTATTATTGCCAATAACTTTATGTATTTTATTTTTGTATGTTATTATAAAAAATTTAAAAGTTAATATAATAGATATAGCAGTTACCTTTTTTGGAATATTCTACATAGTAATATTTTTGATGTATATTTCTGTAATTCATGAGAACTTGGAACATGGAAAATTACTAATTTGGTTTGTATTTCTTACAGCGTGGGGCACTGATATATTTGCTTATGTTGTTGGAAAGACAATGGGTAAGCATCACTTTACAGAAATTAGCCCTAAAAAAACAATAGAGGGATGTATTGGAGGAACAATTGGTGCAGTGGTAATTACTATACTTTATAGTGTACTATGTAAATATGCGTTCCATGTAGAATTTAACTATGTATATGTTGCACTTATAACAATAGTGCTAAGTATATTAAGTCAAATTGGAGACTTAGCAGCTTCAAGTGTAAAAAGGTATACAGGAATTAAAGACTTTAGCAACTTAATTCCCGGCCATGGTGGAATGTTAGATAGAATAGATAGTGTTATATTTGCAGCGCCATTTGCTTACTTTTTATTTATGTTTTTATTATAGGAGAGAATTTTATTGATTTCAGTAATTATTACAATATTGAAAATTATATTTATACTAGGTTTTCTTGTTCTCATACATGAAGGCGGACATTTCTTAGTAGCAAAATTATGCAAAGTTAAAGTAAATGAATTTGCTATTGGATTTGGACCAACAATATGGAGAAAACAAGGCAAACAAACTAAATATGCTTTAAGACTTATTCCTTTAGGCGGATTTGTTAATATGGAAGGCGAGGAAGAGCGTTCTGAAAATGAAGGCTCTTTTAGTAAAGCAAGTATTCCTAGAAGAATTGCAATAGTAGCAGCAGGTGGACTTGTAAATATTGTTTTTGCTTTAATAGTATACTTTGTTTTAATAGTCTGCATAAAAAATGATGTATTATTTGCTTTTTCAGCAACAGGTAAGTTTGCATTTTCAATTGTTGATAGTTTAAAAATGCTATTTACAGGAAATGTATCAATTGACCAAATGGTTGGACCAGTTGGAATAGGCGAAATAGTTGCAAAAACTACAGGTTTTGCAGAATTTGTTTATATATTAGCAGTAGTATCTATATCTTTAGGATTTACAAATTTACTACCATTTCCACCACTAGATGGAGGAAAAATTGTTATTCTACTTATAGAAGCAATTAGAAGAAAACCAATGAGTGAAAAACTAGAAATTTCTATTCAAATGGCAGGATTTGCACTTTTAATTGGACTTTCTATTTTAGTTACTTATAATGATGTACTAAGAATATTTTAAGAAGAGGTATTAGAAATGGGAGAAAAATACAATACACTAGATTATTATAATAAAAATGCAAGTGAATATTTTGAACAAACCTTAAATGGAAATTTCGCTGAAAATTATAAAAAGTTCTTAAGTAGAATTCCACAAAATGCATATATATTAGACTTTGGATGTGGATCAGGTAGAGATAGCAAATATTTTATTGAAAATGGATATAAAGTAAAAGCAATAGACGGTTCCATCGAAATGTGTAAATTAGCTAGTGAATACATTGGACAAGAGGTTGAATGTATGAAATTTGATGAGCTAAATGAAGAAAGTATTTATGATGGAATATGGGCATGTTCGTCAATATTACATGTGGAAAAAGAACAACTAGGCAGTATTTTAGAGAAAATGATAACAGCATTAAAAGAAAAAGGAATAATCTATACATCTTTTAAAAAAGGTGTTAAAGATGAGATAAAAGAAGGAAAATATTATAACTATCTAACTAAAGAAAAACTTGAAGAAATAATAGAAAATTATAAATTAAATGTAAAAATAATTGATTATTTTGAAACATTACCAAGCACTAAAAGAATACAAGATATAGTATGGGCAAACTATATTTTACAAAAAGTTTAGTAAATTATAAGAGGAAAAAATGGAAGAACTAAAAACAGTAAAACAGGTATTTAGAGATTACAATTCAAATAGCTTCGCTTTGAGCGAGGCTAAAGTTGTATGTGTAAATATATACAAAAAGACTAATGTTTTAGAAATAAAGCTTAAAGTAACTTCTTCTATTTTAATGAAAGATTTAGCTGACTTTGAAAAGTATTTAGCTAAAAGGTTTAATTTTAAAGATATTGATATAAAAATAGAATCTGATGGAACAGATGAAAATGTAAACAATAAAATTCAGACTGAATGGCCTGACATTGTTGAGTATATGGCGTACAAACATCCGTTAACAAAAGCATTATTGAAAAATAGTGCAATTAGCATTGAAGATAATAGACTAAGTGTAAAATTATCAATGAAAGGCAAAATGGTACTAGAAGCAAGAGGCTTTGAAAAAATATTATCTTCTAAATTAGCAGATTTATATCATAAAAATTATGTGGTTTCTTACCAAGAAGAAATTACACAAGAAATGATAGAGCAATACCAAGCACATGCAAGAGAATTAGAAAAACAAGCAATCATGTTAGCACAAAAAGAAGCAATGGAACAGGCTGAAGAAAAAAGACAAGAAAAAGAAAAGAAAATGCAAGCTGAATCTGCACCAATACCAGATGCACCAATGCCTACTGATGCAGATATTCCTTTTGAACCAGAACAAGAAGATAACTCACCTTTAATTTATGGTAGAAGTCTAAAAATAAAAGAAGAATTATCTAAAGTAATAGACTTATCGGTTGATAGTGGCAAAGTATTGTTAGATGGAGAAATTCTAAATACAGATTCGAGAGAGTTAAAATCAGGTAAATTCTTGGTAACATTTGATTTATATGATGGTTCAAGTACAATTACTTGTAAAGCTTTTGTTGAAGCAGACAAACATGATGCAGTAATAAAAAGGCTAAAATCAGCTAGTGGAGTTAAAGTAAATGGAACTGCACAATTTGACCCATTTGCAAAAGAATTAGGAGTAATTGCAAATGTGATTATTGAATCAACTGGAATTAAAAGAGAAGTTAGAAAAGATGAAGCAAAAGTTAAAAGAGTTGAACTTCACATGCATACTCAAATGAGCCAAATGGATGGTATGACAGCAGCAAAAGACTTATTGAAACGAGCTGTAAAATGGGGAATGAAGTCAATTGCTATAACAGACCATGGAGTTGTACAAGCATTTCCTGATGCACACAAATACCTAGAAAAAGACCACCCTGATTTGAAAGTTATATATGGAGTTGAAGCATATTTGGCACCAGACAAAACACCATGTGTTTCATTTTCAAAAAATCAACCTCTAGATGATACTACATATTGTGTTTTAGACTTAGAAACAACAGGATTTTCATTTAGAACAGAAAAAATCACGGAAATTGGTATAATGAAAGTTAAAAATGGAGAAATTATTGACGAATTTAGTACATTTGTAAATCCAGAAAAACCAATTCCACAAAGGGTAGTAGAAGTTACTAATATTACTGACGATATGGTAAAAGATGCTCCTAAAATTGAAGAAATATTACCAAAAGTTATAGAGTTTGTTGGAGATAGTGTTCTTGTAGCACATAATGCAGACTTTGATATAGGATTCTTGAAATATAATTGTACATTATTAGGATTAAAGCTAGGAAATACATACTTAGATACACTAAGATTAGCAAAAGATTTATTTCCACAGTACAAAAAATATAAATTGGGAATTATTGCAGAAAACCTAGGAATAAAAGTAGATGTAGCACATAGAGCATTAGATGATGTTGATACAACAGTAAAAGTATTAAATGTAATGTTTGATATGCTTAGAGAGAAGGGTGTTAAAACATTAGATGACATAGACGAAAAATTAAGTGGAAAAGCAGATTATAAATCACTTCCAACATACCATGCTATTATATTAGCAAAAGATTATGTTGGACTTAGAAATTTATATAAATTAATATCTATTTCACATTTACATTATTTTTATAAAAAACCTCGTATATTAAAATCATTATATAAAAAGTATTCTGAAGGTTTAATACTTGGAAGTGCTTGTGAGCAAGGAGAAATATATAGAGCCATAATTGCTGGTAAAACAGATGAAGAAATAGAAGAAATAGCAGCAGACTATGATTACTTAGAGATTCAACCTCTTGGAAATAATATGTTTATGGTTAGAAATGAAACAGTAAAAAGTGTAGAAGACTTAAAAGATATTAACCGTAAAATAGTTGCTCTTGGTGAAAAACTACAAAAGCCAGTTGTAGCAACATGTGATGTTCATTTTATGGATCCACAAGACGAAATTTATCGTAGAATTTTAATGGCTGGACAAGGGTATGATGATGCAGATGACCAAGCACCATTATATTTAAGAACAACTGAAGAAATGCTAAAAGAATTCGACTATTTAGGAGAAGAAAAAGCGTATGAAGTTGTTGTAACTAATACAAACAAAATATCTGATATGTGTGAGAAAATAAGCCCAATTTCACCTGAAAAGTGTCCGCCACACATTGATGGATGTGAAGAAACAATAAAAAATATAGCATATAGTAAAGCTCATGAACTATATGGAGATCCACTACCAGAAATAGTACAAGCGAGATTAGATAAAGAATTACATTCTATTATTACAAATGGGTTCTCAGTTATGTACATAATTGCACAAAAGTTAGTGTGGAAATCTAATGAGGATGGATATATAGTAGGTTCAAGAGGTTCTGTTGGTTCATCATTTGTTGCAAATATGACAGGTATTACAGAAGTAAATTCACTTCCACCACATTATAGATGTCCTAAGTGTAAATATTCAGATTTTACAGATTATGGAGTGAAAAATGGATTTGACTTACCTGATAAGATTTGTCCAAATTGTGGAGAAAAATTAGCAAAGGATGGAATGGATATTCCATTTGAAACTTTCTTAGGATTTGATGGAGATAAAGAGCCTGATATTGACTTAAACTTCTCAGGAGAATATCAAGCAAAGGCTCATAGATATACAGAAGTAATATTTGGAAAAGGAACAACGTTTAAGGCTGGTACAGTTGGTACAGTAGCTGACAAAACTGCTTATGGGTATGTAAAAAAATATTATGAAGAAAAAGGTATACCTATTAGTAATGCAGAAGTAGTAAGACTTTCACAAGGATGTACAGGAATTAAGAGAACAACTGGACAACATCCTGGCGGAATTATAGTTGTACCAAAAGGCAGAGAAATATATGAATTCACACCAGTACAACATCCAGCAGATGACCCTAATTCAGATATTATAACAACACACTTTGATTATCACTCAATTGACCAAAATTTATTAAAACTAGATATACTTGGACATGATGATCCTACAATGATTCGTATGTTATTTGATTTAACTGGAATTGACCCAACTAAAGTACCTTTGGATGATAAAGATACTATGTCGATATTTAGTTCAACAAAAGTATTAGGAGTAACACCAGAACAAATACATTCAGAGGTGGGAACATTTGGAATACCAGAGTTTGGAACAAAATTTGTAAGAGGAATGTTAGTTGATACAAAACCAACAACATTTAATGAATTGATAAGTATATCAGGACTTTCACATGGTACTGATGTATGGTTAAATAATGGACAAGAACTTGTTAATCAAGGAATTGTTACATTAAGTGAGGCAATAGGCTGTAGAGACGATATTATGCTTTATTTAATAAAAAAAGGATTACCACCAAAACCAGCATTTAAAATAATGGAGTTTGTTCGTAAAGGAAAAGCTTCAAAAGACCCAGAAAAATGGAAAGAACATGAGGCAATGATGAGAGAATACAACATACCTGAATGGTATATTGGCTCTTGTCAAAAAATTAAATACATGTTTCCTAAAGCACATGCTGCAGCTTATGTTACAAATGCCTTCCGTATTGCATGGTTTAAAGTACATAAACCAGCAGCATATTACACAGCATTTTATACAATTCGTGCAGATGAATTTGATAGTGATATTATGTGTTATGGAGTAGAAAAAGTAAAAAATAAAATGAAGGAAATTGACTTACAAGGAAATAGTGCTTCAACTAAAGATAAGAATATGTATGCGATTTTAGAGTTAGTATTAGAAATGTATGAAAGAGGAATTACATTCTTGCCAATTGATTTGTATAAGAGTCATGCAACAAAATTTATAATGGAATCAGATACGGAAATAAGACCTCCATTAAATAGTATTCCGGGACTAGGAACTGTAGCTGCAGAAGGAATAGATACTGCAAAAAAAGATGGAAAATTTATGTCGATAGACGATATGAAGATTCGCTCTAAAATTGGTGCTTCTGTTGTTGAAATGTTGCAAAAAGTTGGATGCTTGAAGGGGATGAGTCAAAGTAACCAATTAAGCCTCTTTGGTTAAATATTTACTGAATTAAGTACAATTGTTAAAAGGAGTATGAGCTTGAAAGATCTGATTGATGTTAAGTATATAGTTATTTATTTGATTGCGATAAATTTGATTGCATTTTTGACAATGTGGCTTGATAAGTGGAAAGCTAAAAGAGGTAAGTGGAGAATACCAGAAAATACTTTGCTAGTACTAGTTTTACTAGGAGGAGGCATAGGTGGTATTGCCGGAATGTATACTTTTAGGCATAAAACACAGAAAGCAAAATTTGTAATAGGATTTCCTGTAATTCTAATATGTGAAATTCTCTTAATAATACTATTATGTACGTAAAATAGTGAAAAAACTGCACTTTCAGTATTTGAGAAAGTGCAGTTTTTGATGTTAAATAATAATAAAACATACAAATGGAATTTAATGTAAAAGCTTCAAAAACTATTTGACAATATACAACAAATAAATTGTTACCATAAAACAGTAAACAATAAAATATGAAAGTTATCCACAGAAATTAGTGCCTATTTATAGTTATTCACAAAGTTATCCACATTATCCACAATACTGTGGATATGATTTTTTGTAAACCTAATGTAATAATTATGTAATATACATTGCCTTTTTGTAATAAATGTGTAATATTTTTGAAATAAAATAGAAAATAATCAAAGTTTTGACTTAGTTTAAAACATGTGCTATAATGTATAAGCGTATGTATTCATACTTATTATTTAGGAGGATTTATAATGAAAAGCAAGATGACTCGTGAACAGCAAAAAAGAAAAAAGCGGAATACAATTGGGCGAATAATGGTGGCACTAGTGCTGATGTCATCGCTTGGATATGCGGCAAAAGCAGCAATACAGAGTAAATGCTACTTTGCAGAAGATACCTTTTTTCAAGGAATAGATTGTTCTGGATTAAATATCCAGCAGGCAGAAGAAAAAATCAAAAGCGAGCTTGAAAATGCTACTGTATCCTTTTTACTTCCAAGTGGTGAACAAATCACTGCCAAAACAAAGACCTTTGAACCAACGCTAAAACAGGACTTTGAAGAAAAATTAAAAAGCATTTTGAAAAGCCAACCATTATTTCCTAAGCAAGAGAAAAACACTCACACCATAGTAAACATGGTAACTGTTAACAAGAGTGCAGTCAAAGACTATTTGCTAAAATATATGGACGACAGCAAAGAGGTCACTACCGCAAATAATATACCAATTGAATATGACGAAAAAAGTAAACGGCTTGAAGCTTCCGGAACTTTTTCTGACATTACAATTGATATAGATGAAACATGTGAGTACATTGTCTCTGAACTGCAAAAAGGAAGCATACTTATTGATATTTCAGTACTCGCAATGCAAAAGTGGACAGAAATTGAAAATGAAATATCAGAGAGGTTGAAGTTTGTAAATCAAGCATTGACAGCAGATGTTGTATATCAAATAAATGATACCACAACATTTGAACTGAATTCTGAAACAATAAAAGACTGGATTTATCTGGATGAAAATGAAAATTATCATATAGATTTTGAAGGCATTGTATCTGAAATTGCTGAAAGAACTAAAAGCTTCAACTTTGAAGCAACTGGAATAGGCAGTGTTAACCGCATGTTCTCTAAAAATGATATGCCTGAAATAGACACAGCACAGGAAATCAGTTGGCTTGAAACAAATCTTGCAACCGGTATACAGACAACCAGAGAGCTAAGCTATATTAAAAAACCAAAAGATATTGACTTAAGTGCATATATCGAGCTTGATATAACAAGGCAAACTATATGGATGTACCTAAATGGAGAATGTATATTAGAATCTCCGTGTGTTACCGGTAGTGTGGTCGGAGGACATAGTACACCAACAGGAGTTTATCATTTGACCAATAAAGCCAAAAACACTGTTTTAAGAGGCTATAACAACGATGGAAGTAGATATGCTTCACATGTTGACTTTTGGATAGCTTTTATTAAAAACAGCATAGGCTTTCACGACGCTTCGTGGAGAAAAGGCGTATTTGGTGGAGACATCTACAAAACAAATGGCTCGCATGGATGCGTAAACATGCCATATAATGCAACCAAGATGTTGTATGAAAATATCACTTCAGATATGCCGATAATAATTTACAAATCCGAAACTTTAGAGCAGGTTCAATAACCTGCTCTATTTTTTAAAACTACTTGACATATTCGAACTTATGTTTTATAATTGAATGTGTTATTGATTTATAATTATTTGTACGTAGTACAACATATATAGGGGGCTTTTAAATGCAAGATAGCATTATTATTAAGGGAGCAAAAGAACATAATTTAAAAGATATAAATATAGAAATTCCAAGAGATAAATTAGTAGTAATTACAGGACTTTCAGGTTCTGGTAAATCTTCATTAGCATTTGATACCTTGTATGCAGAAGGCCAAAGAAGGTATGTAGAAAGTTTATCATCTTATGCAAGACAATTCTTAGGACTAATGGAAAAACCAGATGTTGAATCAATTGAAGGTTTATCACCAGCAATTTCAATAGACCAAAAAACTACATCTAGAAATCCACGTTCAACAGTTGGAACAGTTACAGAAATATATGATTATATTCGTTTATTATATGCACGTATAGGTGTACCATATTGTCCAAACTGTGGTAAAAAAATTGAAAAACAAACTATTGATCAAATTATAGATAGTGTTATGAGTTTAGAAGAAGGTACTAGAATTCAAGTTTTAGCACCTGTTGTTCGTGGAAAAAAAGGTGAATATACAAAACTATTACAAGACTTTCAGAAAGAAGGTTTTGTTCGTGTACGTGTTGATGGAGAAGTTTATGAATTAACAGACGACATAGAAATTGATAGAAAGAAAAAACATAATATAGAGCTAGTAGTTGATAGATTAGTTGTAAAAGAAGAAATCAGGACAAGACTAACAGAATCAGTTGAAACTGCTTTAAAGTATGCAAATAATATAGTTGTAATAGATATTCCAGGTGATAAGGAAATATTATATAGTCAAAACTATGCTTGTCCAGATTGTAATATAAGTATAGAAGAATTAACACCAAGAATGTTTTCTTTTAATAATCCATTTGGAGCTTGTCCAACTTGCACAGGTATTGGTTACTTAATGAAAATGGACGAAGATTTAATTGTACCTGACAAAAACAAAACTTTATATGATGGAATTAAAGCGTTTGGAGCTAGCACAATGAAAAAAGGCGATACAATGGCAAAAATGTATTTTGAAAGTATCGCTAAACATTATGGGGTAGAAATAAAAGATGTACCTATTAAAAAATTGCCAAGATGGTTCTTAGAGAAAATTTTATATGGTACAGGTGATGAAACAATTGATTTTGAATATACATCTTATGCTGGTACCAGAAAATTTACAAGTCCATTTGAAGGTGTTTTACCAACATTAGATAGAAGATATAATGAAACAAAATCTCAAGGTATGAGGGACTTTTATGAAATGTATATGAGTGAAAGTGCATGTCAAACTTGTCATGGAGCAAGACTAAAAAAAGAGAGCTTATCTGTAAAGGTTGGAGATAAAAATATAAATGAATTAACAGATATGTCTATTGATAAAATAAAAGATTTCTTAAATTCATTACAATTAAATAACAAAGACAAAATGATAGCAGATCAAATACTAAAAGAATTAAATAAACGTTTACAATTTTTACTTGATGTTGGGTTAGAGTATTTAACATTATCTAGAAGTGCAGGAAGTTTATCAGGTGGTGAAGCACAACGTATTCGTTTAGCAACTCAAATTGGTTCAGGACTAACAGGAGTACTATATATATTAGATGAACCAAGTATTGGGTTACATCAAAGAGATAATGAAAAGCTATTAGCAACACTTAGAAAATTAAGAGATTTAGGAAATACTGTTTTGGTTGTTGAACATGATGAAGATACTATGTACGCAGCAGATCAAATTATAGATATTGGGCCAGGTGCAGGTGTGCATGGTGGAAAGGTAATTGCACAAGGTACTGCTGAAGAAATCAAATTAGTTCCAGAATCTATTACAGGACAATATTTAAGTGGCAAAAAACAAATTTTAGTACCTAAAAAAAGAAGAAAATCTAATGGAAAGGCAATTGAAGTCAAAGGGGCAACAGAGCACAATTTAAAAAACATAAATGTAAAATTCCCATTAGGACAATTTATTTGTGTTACAGGTGTTTCAGGTTCAGGCAAGAGTACACTTGTTAATGAAATATTATATAAAACCGTAGCAAAAGAAATATATGGTTCAAATGAAAAACCAGGAAAATGCAAAGAAATAAAAGGGCTAGAGAATGTTGATAAAATTATAAATATTGATCAATCACCAATAGGAAGAACTCCACGTTCAAACCCAGCAACATATACAGGAGTGTTCGATGTTATTAGAGACATTTTTGCAGCAACACAAGAAGCTAAAATGAGAGGTTATGATAAAGGAAGATTTAGCTTTAATGTTGCAGGTGGTAGGTGTGATGCATGTTCTGGAGATGGTGTTTTAAAAATAGAAATGCACTTTTTACCAGATATATATGTACCATGCGAAGTATGTAAAGGAAAAAGATATAATAGAGAAACACTTGAAGTTAAATATAAAGGCAAAACTATTAGTGATGTTCTTGATATGACTGTAGAAGAAGCTTTGAAGTTTTTTGAAAATATACCTAAAATCAAATCAAAAATTCAAACCTTATATGATGTTGGACTTGGATATATTAAGTTAGGGCAACCTTCAACTACTTTATCAGGTGGAGAAGCACAACGTGTTAAATTGGCAACAGAACTATCTAAAAAAGCAACAGGGAAAACATTATATATTTTAGATGAGCCTACAACAGGACTTCATATAGCAGATGTTCATAAATTGGTTGATATTTTACAAAGATTAGTTGACACGGGAAATAGTATAATTGTAATTGAACACAATTTAGACCTCATAAAAACAGCTGATTACATTATAGACTTAGGTCCAGAAGGCGGAGAAAAAGGTGGACAAATAATTGCAGTAGGAACACCAGAACAAATTACAAGAAATGATCAAAGTTATACAGGAAAATTTTTAAAGAAATATTTAGGATAATATAAAAACATGCCAATGGGGACCGAGAATTTTGGCACACTTTTAATTAAATTAAAATTTAAGCAAGATCAAT
>SAMEA104315432__coassemble_388_pt1 | contig 22414 bp, 18 predicted proteins | sample SAMEA104315432__metabat2_low_PE_014 | metagenome-assembled genome bin SAMEA104315432 (sample SAMEA104315432) | gut metagenome | biome: Monkey gut; feature: monkey-associated habitat; material: faeces | place: China | collected 2013 | reverse complement strand
TTTGCCATTATAACATCAGCCATTTTACTACTAATTTTTGCGGTATTATTGTGCTATACTAACTTGTCAGAAAGTACAATGTTACCAGTTATACTGGTAATCACAGGAATAAGTATTCTAATAGGTAGCATGATGAGTACAAGAAAGATAAGAAAAAATGGAATACTAAATGGTGGAATGGTGGGAGTTATATACATTATAACTTTATATTTGATATCAAGTTTGTTCTTAGCAGGATTTAATCTAACATTTAATTCTTTTATAATGCTGATTATTGGAATTATAACAGGAATGATAGGTGGGATAATAGGAGTTAATACAAATAGAAAGTAAATCGTGAATAAAGTCGAAAAATGGCAATATTTTTTAAGAAGAAATTCAAAAAAATAGTTGCTATTTTTTATGTTTTAATATAAAATTTAAGGGTAAATTATACAGTAGGAGGAAACTAATTGATTACTTTAGAAGATGTAAAGAAAAATGAAGAACTTACTCAATTAATATTAAGTTCGCAAAAACAGTTAAATGCCTTAGGATATACAGAACACTCAATAAGACATATGAGCATTGTATCGCAACGTGCAGGAGAACTGTTACAAACATTAGACTATCCAGAGGAAAGAATAGAACTTGCTAAAATAGCAGGCTATATGCACGACATAGGAAATTGTATAAACAGAGTTGACCATGCCCATACAGGAGCAATACTTGCATATCAAATACTAAAAGACATGGGAATGAATGTTGAACAAAGAACAGAAATAATGATGGCAATAGGAAACCATGACGAACAAACTGGAACAGCAGTAAGTGATATATCAGCAGCTTTAATATTAGCGGATAAGTCTGATGCACATCGCAGTAGAGTGGTAAATAAAAACATCTCTACATTTGACAAACATGATAAAGTTAATTATGCAGTTACTGATTCGAAGTTCATTATTGACAAAGAAAATAGAAAGGTAACATTAGACTTAACAATTGACACAAAAATATCACCAGTATTAGATTATTTTGAAATATTTATGGACAGAACTATGATGAGTAAATATGCAGCTAAGTATTTAGGAATTTGGTTTGAGTTAGTTATTAATGATACAAAGTTATTGTAATGCACCTTTCCTCGCAACATACTAATTCTTTTTAAAATTACAAAAAAATAATTAACATCTTGCTTCGTCAAAGTACATTAAAAACAACAAATAAAGAAAGGAAATGAAAAAAATGAAAGCACTAAAAAGAACACTAATAATTTTAGTAATAATTTTATTAGCACTAATCTCATTTGGAGGGATTTTTATACAAAAAACTAAGTTTGTAGAAAATATTATACCAGAGTTTAAATTGGGAGCAGAATTATCAGGAACAAGAAATATTGGACTAGTAGTAAGTACCGCTACTAATACTATTATTTATGATAAGGATGGCAATGTAGTTGAAAAGGAAGGAGAAGGAACTACTAAACAAGAAGTACCTGTAAATCAGACGGAAACATTAACAGAAGAAAACTACAGATTAGCAAAGGAAGTAATAGAAAAAAGATTAAATAGTATAAAAGCAGTAGATGCAAACTTAAACGTGAAGAAAGCAGTTGACTATTATGAAATAAAGCAAAATGAACAAAATGGAAATATAGTAGTTAAAATACCAGAAAATAGTGATACAGATATGGTATTACAATATATGGCTATTAAAGGAACATTTAATGTTGTTGATGAACAAAATAATGTATTAATGAATAATAGCGATATAAAAAAGGCACAAGTAGTATATAACAGTACTGACAGCGGAATATCAGTATACTTAACAATACAATTCAATAAAGAAGGAACACAAAAATTAAAAGATATTTCTAATACATTTATTAAAACTACAGACGAAGAGGGAAATGAAACAACCAAAAAAATTAGTATAAAAATAGACAATACAACTGTACTTAGTACATATTTCTCAGAAGAAATTTCAAATGGAATGATGCAATTGTCATTTGGAACAGCAAGTTCTAAAGGTGAAGATTTAAGAAATTATGTACAAGAAGCTAACAACTTAGCAACATTATTAAATACAGGAAGCTTACCATTAGCATATACAGTTGACGAAAACCGTTATATACTATCTGATGTTAGTGCTGAAACATTTTTTGTACCAGCAATAGCTGTAGCAAGCCTAATAATAATTGCAGTATTATTCTTAATGTTTAAATATAGAGCTAAAGGAATACTAGGAGCATTAAGCTTCATAGGATATATAGCTGCATTGTTAATTATAATTAGATTAACAAACGTAGTTGTATCAATAGAAGGAACGGTAGGAATTTTAACAACAATAGCTCTAAACTATGCATTTATAGTATACTTATTAAACGGAATGAAAAAAGAAGAGCAAGAATTTACTTACAAACAAGGATTTATAAAATTCTTATTTGTATTAATTCCAATAGCAGTTACAACAATAATCTTTAGCTTTATAAGCTGGATTCCAATTTATAGCTTTGGAATGACAATGTTTTGGGGAATTGTTTTAATAATGCTATATAACGTTATTCTCACAAAACCATTATTATTCACAAAATAGTTGTTATTTAACATTATTAAAATTATAGTAAAGGAATGTGATAAAAAATGAGCAAAAAAATTATTTATATATTGCTAGCTTTAATTATAGTAGCTGGAGCAATTATGACATGTGTAAAAGGCTTTAATGTAGACACTATGTATACAGACAATGTTAGACTATATGTATATATACAAAAAGAATTTGAAAACAATGATATAAAACAAATTGCAAAAGAAGTATTTGGAACAGATGAAATTGTTGTACAAAAAGTAGAAGTTTATAAAGATATGGCAGTAATTACAATAAAACAAAAAGATGTAAACAATATAAATGCAGAACTAAAAAATTTAGTAGAACAATTAAACACTAAGATAAATGAAAAATATGAAATAAAAAATACCACAGACGACATAATTATAAAATATGAACCAAAAGTAAAACTTACAAGTATTTTAAAACCATATATTATGCCGGTTATAATAAGCACTATTATTATTCTAATATATGCATTTATTCGTTACATGGAGTTAGGAAACTTTAAAACAGTAGGAAAATACTTACTAGCTATAATAGTACCAGAACTAGCATATGCAAGTATTTTAGTAATTTGTAGAATTCCAGTAAATAAATTTGTTGCACCAACAGGACTGTTAGTTTATGCAATATCTATTGTAACTGTAACAATAATAAAAGAAAAACAATTAAAAGTTGCTAAATTAGCAGAAAAAAAATAAACCAAAATAAAACAATATTCATAAAATATAGTATGAATATTGTTTTTTTATTTGAAAGGAAAGTGAAAATATTGGGAAAAATAAAAGAAATTCTTTATCGAAGCATATATGATATGGAAGTAAATTATAAACAAGCACAGGAAATTCTAAGACAAACTAATGGAGTATTGCTAGATGTTAGAAGCCATCAGGAGTATGATGAAGAACACTTACCAAATGCTATAAACATTGATTTATACAATTTACAAAATGAAATCCAAATTCGAATACCAAATAAAAGAACAACAATAATTGTATATTGTTCTTGTGGTATTCGTAGCAAACAAGCTCAACAAATTTTGTGGCAATTAGGATATTCAAATGTATATAACTTGAAAGAAGGTATATATTGCAGATTTCGTAATTTTACAGATAAATAAATTTTGGAACATGTTACCAATTGAAGTCATTTAGAATAAAATATGTATATCTAACAAGTTTTTAGTGGATAATATTGTAGAGAGGAGCTAAAAATCAAATGAAATCATTTTGCTTTAAAACTAATAATACCCAAATATTAAATTATCTACTAAATAGAATTCAAGAAATTGACTTTGAAAACCTAATATATTCTCAAAATCAATTTAAGATATATAAAAATATAACTATTCATTATAGGGGGAATAACAACAACAAATTCTATAATTTTTTAACAGAATTAATAGGAGAAGTAGTAATTGAATTTTATGAAGAAAAAATACTAAAGCAACTTATAAACTACAATTACTTCTATTTTGACGAATATGAAAAAAACAAAATACTAGAAAATTGTATGCAGCTAATAGAACCAGAAGTATACACTGCAAAATTACTTGACAATAAAAATATAAAAGAATATGTCAAAGAAAATAAAGCTATAGTTTTAGATGGTTTTGTATATTTTAGACTAAAAGCATATTTGAAATATTTGGATGAAGTAGTAGACAGTGGAGTAAATCAGTTTATTATAGAAAAAGAATATAGAGAATTTATAAGTTTGCTTAGAGTATATGTTGAATCAAAAGTGCCGGAATATAATTTATTACACTTGATTTATATAAATGGAGAATCCATTTTATTAGATGAAAAAAGAAATATAGTATCTGTTTCAGAAAATATATATAACGCAAAATATTTATCAGATATTTCTTTTTCATCTAATGATTTTGCGCTAAACACATTATTATGCCTTTTACCCAAAAGAATAGAAATACATTTAATTGACGATGAAGACGAATTTATAAATACCTAATCTTTGAAGGAAGAGTAACAATATGCAAAGATTGTGACATATGTAAAACATATAAAATACTAAATAACGCAAAAATAATCCATAACAAATAACCTATTTACTATTTTCAAAAAATGTGATATAACTATAGTATCAAAATAATCGGAGGTTATTATGGAACAAGAAAAAAAGAAGTTAGTTACAATATTAGTACCAGCATATAATGAACAAGAAGTTTTATATTTATTATATGATAGACTAGAAAAACTAATGAATGAAAATACTAATTATGATTTTGAAGTATTATTAGTAAATGACGGAAGTAAAGACAAAACTTTTGAAATTATGCAAGAATTAAGAGAAAAGGATAAAAGATTTTGTTATCTAAATCTATCTAGAAACTTTGGTAAAGAAACAGCAATGATAGCAGGTTTAGATTATTGTAAAGGCGATGCAGTAGTTATAATTGATGCAGACTTACAAGATCCGCCAGAGCTAATTCCAGAAATGATAAAATACTGGGAAGAAGGATATGATGATGTATACGCAAAAAGAAGATCTAGAGAAGGAGAAACTTGGCTTAAAAAGTTCACTTCTAAAATGTATTATAAAGTATTACAAGGCTTTACAAGAATTGAAATACAAAAAGATACAGGAGATTTTAGACTATTAGACAGACGTTGCGTAGAAGCACTAAAATCAATGAGAGAAAATCAAAGATATACTAAAGGGTTATTTAGTATAATCGGATATAACAAAAAAGAAATCTTATATGATAGAGACCCTAGAGCAGCTGGACAAACTAAATGGAACTACGGAAAATTAATAGACTTATCAATTGATGGAATTACATCATTTACAACATCACCATTAAGATGGGCAGCAATTTTTGGATGTGGAGTTTCAGTTATTGGATTTATTTATATGATATATATAATTATAAAAACAATAGTAACAGGAGTAGATGTACCTGGCTATGCTTCATTAATGGTGGTTATACTATTTTTAGGTGGAATTCAGTTAATATTCTTAGGAATTATAGGAGAATATTTAGGAAGAACATTTAATGAAAGCAAACACAGACCTTTGTATTTTATTGAAAGATATAATGAGACAAAAGAAACAAACGAGCATTTAAACAAATAAGAAAAAGTGGCGAAAGCCACTTTTTTTATTCATAAATCATATAATCAATTTCAGGGAATATGCAGTCTTTTTTAGAAATATCTTTTAAGAACTCTATATATTCCTCATCAATTTTATCATTTATAAGACCATCATATAATCTATTAAATCTACCAACATGGTCCTTAATACGTTTTTTAGCATAATCAACCATAGTTCCATTTGTAATGATAAACAGCCAGTCACTACTTTGAGCTAACAATACTTCTCTAGCACATTGGTTTAAAGCTTTCCTTTTAGTCTTATCTTTTTCATTTGGAAATTTATTGGCAAGTTCAACCATTTTATTACCAATATCATGCAAATATTTGTGAGCATAATCATTTGTATGATTTAACCAAACTTCGCTATAACCATTAGCACCCCAGCTAGAACGACAAGGCGTACATACTTGCATAGAAGGATATTTATCAATATATTCACTAGGAGTAATTAACTTAAAATTACATTTATCATAGTAAATTTTTTTAAATAGAACATATAACCAGTCTGGGCCCTCATACCACCAGTGACCATACAACTCTGCATCATAAGGACAAGTGATAATAGGAGGGTTAGAAGTTAATTTTGATAATTCGTCAATTTGTTTTACTCTACTATCAAAAAAATGTCCTGCTTGTTTTTCAACACTATCTTGAGCCCATTGAACATTATAGTAATCTTTCTCACAGTTTTTACCGGTAATTCTATAATATTTTATACCAGTATGAACTCTAACTCCATTTGAAGCAATATATGGTTTAATATAATCATAAGGAGCATCATATCCAATATCTCTGTAAAATTCTCTATAATTAAAGTCACCAGGGTAACCATTGATAGAGCTCCATACTTGCCTTGAAGATTCAATATCTCTACCGAAAGCAATAATACCTTCTGGTGAAACAATTGGAGCAAAAGTACCATAAATAGGTGTAGGGTTAGCATATAAAATACCATGTGTTTCAGTAATTATATATTTAATTCCAAATTCTTTTAAATATTTATCAGCCTCAGGAATATATCCACACTCAGGAAGCCATATTCCGTTAGGAGCCTTACCAAAATATTTTTTATATGTTTGAACACCGACTGCTATTTGTGCCCTTACAGTTTTTTCATTTACATATAAAATAGGAAAATAACCATGTGTTGCACCACAAGTAATAATCTCCAACACCCCAATATCTTGAAAATGCTTGAAAGCTTCAATTAAATTACAATTATATATTTCTTTAAATAAATGCAAATCATTAGAATAGCGATTTAAATAATAATGAGCAAGTTCGTTTTCTTTTGCATTATCCTTAGTTCTTTCTATTTCTTTTTTAGCAAGTTCAATATGAGTATTCAAATATTTGATATATCTTTTTTGCAATAGCTTGTTATCAAGCATATTTAAAAGAGGAGGAGTAAGTGACATTGTTATTCTAAAGTCAACTTTTTCCTTCTCTAATTTTCCAAAGTTTGTTAATAAAGGTAAGTAGGTCTCCGAAATTGCCTCATACAACCATTGCTCCTCTAAGTAATCTTCGCTTTCAGGATGATGTATAAAAGGCAAATGAGCATGTAGTACAAAACTAATATAGCCTTTTTCTTTAGTCATTATTTTCTCCAATCTTAAAAAGACATTTTAGAAGAAGTTAAATTTGCATTTAATTTGTCTTCTAATAATTCATTTTTGTAAATTTCTTTATACAAATCATAAATGTTATATATTCTACCAATGTTATTCATAAATGATAAAGAAGAAATATCTTTTGATGTAATTTCATTAGTTTTTACATTTTTGAAAAACACAGTTTTCCCTAATCTATCAAATAAAATATGATCATTAGGTGTTTGTAAATCATTAGAAGAAGCTATATAAACACTTTCTTGATGAACTTCTGTATTCCTAGGCTTCCTAAATAAAGTCACATCATATTTACAATCACTATCTGGAATATTGATATACCAACTGTTTGCATAATCATTTATTTCTACTTCAAAAGAATAATCTTTTGTTTTATTTGTTACAGATAAATAAGGAACAGTATTATTAAAAAAGTCCTCTCCATATTTTTCTAAATACGTTTGTTTATCTTCATCAGAAATATCCCAGTATACAAATAGTACAGTAGGAGTTTGTGCTAATATTTTTACAATAGTTTGGTTGTAAAGATTAGGTAAATCATAATATTCTAAAATAGGTAACTTTTTGCTAGAAGATTTTTTAGTAGTTGTTTTTCTTGTGGCAGATTTCTTAGCAGTTGCTTTGGTACCTGTAGTTTTCTTAGCCGTAGATTTTTTAGTACTAGCTTTTTTAGTAGTACTTTTCTTTTCTACAGTCTTTGATGTAGTAGCCTTTTTTGCACCTATTTTTTTCTCTTCAATTATTTTTTCCTTAGCTTTTCTTGGCATCTTATCCTCCGTTTATATTTCGAACATTTATATCTATATTATACTATATCAAAATGCAAATAAATTCAAGAGAAAATCACAAAAAAATAATAAAATATTTTGTAAAAAATTGTTTACTTTTGTCACAAAATTATATACAATAGAGACAGCATAAAATTCAAAAGATGAAAATGAGAAAGGGGCAAAAATAAAAATGAAAATATTGATGTTAACATGGGAATATCCACCAAGAATAGTAGGGGGAATTGCTAGAGTAGTACACGATTTATCAAAAAGATTGATAAAAGATGGACATGAAGTAACAGTTATTACATATAAAGAAGGAGATTTGCCTGAGTATGAAAATGACAAAGGAGTAGAGGTATATCGTGTAGAAAACTATATGATACATCCAAATAGCTTTATAGACTGGACTTTGCAATTAAACTTCAATATGGTAGCAAAAGCCACAGAACTAATAAACAAAAATGGAAAGTTTGATGTTATACACGCACATGACTGGCTAGTTGCATCAAGTGCTAAAACCTTAAAACAATCTTTTGGAATACCATTAGTTGCTACAATACATGCAACAGAAGCAGGAAGAAACTCTGGAATTCATAATGAATCACAAAGATATATAAATGACACAGAATGGTTGTTAACATATGAAGCAACAGAAGTAATAGTAAACAGTAATTTTATGAAAGGACATGTGCAAGGCTTATTTGGACTTCCTTTTGATAAAATAAATGTAATACCAAACGGAATTAACTTAACTAACTTTAATGGAATCGAAAGAGATTACGAATTTAGAAGACAATATGCAATGGATAACGAAAAAATCATTCTATATGTTGGAAGATTAGTATATGAAAAAGGAATTCAACACTTAATATCTGCAATGCCAAAAATATTACAGGGATATAATGATGTAAAACTTGTAATTGCAGGAAAAGGTGGAATGCTTGACGATTTAAAAGCACAAGCTGAAGCAATGGGCATTGCAAATAAGGTATATTTTACAGGATATTTAAATTCAAAACAAGTACAAAAAATATATAAATGTGCTGATGTAGCAGTATTTCCAAGTACATATGAACCATTTGGAATTGTTGCATTAGAAGGAATGTTAGCAGGAGTTCCAACAGTAGTTTCAGATGTTGGTGGTTTAGATGAAATAGTAGACCACGGAGTAAATGGAATGAAAAGCTATGCTGGAAATCCAAATTCGATAGCAGATTCAGTGTTAACAGTATTATATGATAAACAATTAGCAGCTAATATGGCTAAAAAAGCTAAACAAAAAGTTAAGGAAGAATTTAACTGGACTAAAATCGCTCAAGATACACATTATATATATGAAAAAGCAATTTGCAAAACTGTTGCCGAAAAACAAAAACAAGAAATTGCACAAGAAAATGCTAAAAAGGCTAAAAAAGCAGGTAACACAGAAACAGAAATTACAAATTTACTTAGTTTTCAGAAGAAACATGCTTATGCATAAATATAAGGAGGAAGAGTTATGCAAGTATATGATACAGCAAACCGTTTAGCACAAGAGATAAGAGATTCCGAAGAATTCAAATTATACAAAAAGAGAAAAGACGAAATACACAATGATCCAGAAAAGAAGCAAAAAGTAGAAGATTTTGAAAAACTAAGATATGAAGTTCAATTAATGGCATATACAGGAGAAGCAAAAGATGAAGAGAAAAATAAAAAACTAGAAGAGATGTATATGACTTTAGTAGAAAATAAAGATATTAAAGAATACTTTGATTTAGAAGTGAAGTTTAATATTATGATTGCAGATGTAAATAAAATAATTGCTGAAGCAATAAAAGATGTATTATAAGAAAAATTGTCGTTAAGGAAGCTAGAAATAGAGGCTTTTTTAACGACTTTTTTATTATATAGAAAAGAGGAAAGAAAATGGAATACATTTTTATAATTTGTATATGTGTGCTTACTATGATAATTTTAAAATTTGCATGGAGCATAAAAATAAAAGATATAAAAAAGTTAAAAGAATTAGGTTATGATAAAGGCTTGAATGAAATAACAAACAAGCTACCTGAAAACACAAAAATTTGTAAAGACATTTTAAAGATAATTAATAACGAAAATGTAAAGATTGAAGAAAGTGAAGAAAATCAAGCTAGTTTATATATGGTACTTTCAAATTCAATTATAATAGCAAACATAAAAAACACCTTCACAAGAGTTCAAACAGTAGCACATGAATGTTTACATTCTATTCAAAATAAAAGAACGTTGCTTTTTAACTTCATATTTTCTAACATATATTTTATATATTTTATTGCAATATGCATTTTAGCAATATTAAAAATAAATCCGCTTCCAAACACAACTTTATTTGCTCTAGCTATATGTAGCTTTATAAATTACATAATTAGAAGTTATTTAGAAATGGATGCAATGATAAATGCAAAACCATTAGCAGAACAATATTTAAAAAGAGAAGGAACTCTTACAGAAAAAGAACAAGAAACAATATTAAACAATTATGACGAAATAAACAATATAGGAATAAAACTATATAACTATACCTTAATTACAAAAAATCTTATAAAAATAATAATTTATTCAGTTATTTGCATAATTTTTATCTAAAATTATGCAAATTTTATACTTTCTCTTTAAAAAGTTTCGAATTTGTTGTAAAATAATATAAACTGTAAATATATTAGGAGAAATTAATGAATAAAAAATGGGAAGTATGCAAAGAAAATAAAAATGATATAGATAAAATATCTAAAGAAAATGGATTAAGTAATTTAATTAGTAGTATATTAGCGAGTAGAGGAATTATTGAAAAAGAAGACGTAAGAGAATTTTTAAATCCTACAAGAGATGATTTCCATAATCCATTTCTAATGCCAGATATGGAAAAGGCAGTAGATAGAATTTTAAAAGCAATACAAACACAAGAAAAGACCATTATATATGGAGACTATGATGTAGATGGAATAACAAGTATTACTGTACTCAAAAAATTCTTAGAAGAAAGAAATTTACAAGTTGGAGAGTACATTCCAAATAGATTAAATGAAGGCTATGGACTAAATAAAGAAGCTGTAAAGAAAATTGCAGAACAAGGGTATAAACTAATAATAACCGTAGACTGTGGAATTTCATGTATAGAAGAGATTAAATATGCAACAGAATTAGGACTAGAAGTAATAGTTACTGATCACCATGAACCAGCAGAAGAATTGCCAAAATGTTTAGCAGTAGTAGATGCAAAAAGAAAAGATAATCAATATCCATTTAATCAATTAGCAGGTGTTGGAGTAGTATTTAAGCTAATACAGGCAATTTCAATTAAATTAAATTTAGATAATAGAGAATATTTAAAATATTTAGATATTGTATGTGTTGGAACTATTTCAGATATAGTACCACTAGTAGATGAAAACAGAGTAATTACTAAATTAGGATTAAAGCTAGTACCAATATCAAAAAATATTGGTTTAAGGACTTTACTTGCATCTACAGGATATAAAGAAGTAAATTCTACTACAATATCTTTTGGTATAGCTCCAAGAATAAATGCTTGTGGTAGAATGGGAGAAGAAAAAGAAGCTTTAAGATTATTCCTAACAAACGACTTACATGAAGCTAAAGAAATAACAGAAAAATTAAACAACTATAACCTAGAAAGACAAGAAACAGAAAAAAGAATATTTAAACAAGCTTTAGAACAAATTGAAAATGGAGAAAAGGATAAATCTTGTATTGTTTTAGGGCAAGAAGGTTGGCATCATGGAATAATTGGAATAGTTGCATCAAAAGTAACAGATATATATTTTAAACCAAGCATTTTAATTTGCTTTGAAGGAGAAGAAGGAAAAGGATCAGGAAGGAGTATTCCAGGCTTTAACTTACATGATGCTGTAATGAATTGTGATACATATGTGGAAAAGTTTGGCGGACATAGTATGGCAATAGGCATAAATGTTAAAAGAGAAAATTTTGAAAAATTTAAAAAAGAATTTGAAAAATATACACAAAACAGCCATATTAGTGATATAATACCAATTATACAAATTGATAAACAAGTAGATATAAAAAAGATAAACTTGCAAAATGTTAATGAATTAAAGTTATTAGAACCATATGGTGAAGGCAATAAAATGCCAGTATTTTTAATTAAAAACTTAAAAATATTATCAATAAGAAGTTTGTCTGAAGGAAAACATATAAAATTAAAACTTGGAGTTGACAATTATATGATAGATGCTATTGGATTTAATATGGGAGAAGTAGCAGATAAGTATTTAATTGGAGATAAAGTTGATATTGTTGGAAGTCTAGAAATAAATCAATTTGGAGGAAATGAGAATATCCAAGTAAACTTAAAAGATTTAAGAAAAACTATTTAATAAAGGAGGGAAGCACATGTCAGAAATACAAGAAATGACAATAGAAGATGTAATAAATACAACCAAAAAGAACAATAGAAAATCAGATAGTAAACTTATAAGAAAAGTATATAATTACGCAAAAGCACATCACGAAGGGCAACTAAGAAAATCAGGAGAACCATATATTATTCACCCAGTGCAAGTTGCATATATATTGTCAACTTTAGGCTTGGACGACAGTACAATATGTGCAGCCCTTTTGCATGACGTAGTAGAAGATACAGAAATTACAAAACAAGATTTGGAAAATGAATTTGGTGAAGAAATTGCGGAATTAGTAGATGGAGTTACTAAGCTTAGCAAACTTCAATATGCTAGTATGGAGGAACAACAAGTAGAAAATTACAGAAAAATGTTTTTAGCAATGGGAAAAGACATAAGAGTTATACTAATTAAACTTGCTGATAGACTCCATAATATGAGAACATTAAAATATCTAACACGTGATAGACAAATTGCTAATGCAAACGAAACAATGGAGCTATATGCACCGCTTGCAAATCGTTTAGGTATGTATTCTTTAAAATGGGAGTTAGAAGATTTATCCTTTAAATATCTATATCCAGAAGAGTACCGTGAATTAGTAGAGGGAATTGACCGTAAGAGAGAAGAACGTTTACAATTTATTGATATGATTATGGAACAAATAAAACAGTCAGTAAAAAAACAACATATTGAAGCAGAAATTACAGGAAGAGCAAAACATTTATATAGTATTTACCGCAAAATGAAAAGAGATAATATTACCTTAGATCAAGTATATGACTTGTTTGCATTAAGAGTAATAGTTAACTCTATAAAAGACTGTTATGCAGTTTTAGGTATAGTACATGAGTTATATAGTCCAATGCCAGGAAGATTTAAAGACTATATTTCAGTACCAAAGCCTAATATGTATCAGTCTTTGCATACTACTTTAATTGGACCAAAAGGAACACCATTTGAGGTGCAAATTCGTACATGGGACATGCACCGTATAGCAGAGTATGGTATTGCTGCACACTGGGCATATAAAGAGGCTAGCTTTATGGGCAACAAAAAAGCCAATGTTAAAGTTGAGGAAGACAAGCTTTCATGGCTTCGTGAAACGCTAGAGTGGCAAAAAGATATGCAAGACCCAGACGAATTTTTAAATACATTAAAAACAGAGCTTTTTGAAGACGAAGTTTATGTATTTACTCCAAAGGGAAAAATTATTGCATTACCTAAAGGCAGTACACCAATAGATTTTGCATATTATATCCATGCTGAAATAGGCAACCATATGACTGGTGCTAAGATAAATAGTAAGATGATGCCAATAGTAACTCAATTAAAAAATGGAGACATTGTTGAGATTATCACATCAGATCAGTCAAAAGGACCTAGTAGAGATTGGCTAAAATTTATTAAAAGTTCAACGGCTAAAAACAAGATTTTAGCTTGGTACAAGAAAAACGATAGAGAAGAAAACATTGTTAAAGGTAAAGACTTAATAGAAAAAGAAATAAAGAAAATAGGTATGACACATGCCGAAATTGCTAAGTCAGAATATATACAAGCAGCTTTGGATAGATATAAATATTCAGAAGTAGATGAAATGTATGCAAGTGTTGGATTTGGAGCAATTTCTGCAGGTAAAATTGTAGCTAGAATGCTAGAAGAATATAGAAAAGACCATCAAACTGAAAACCTAGAAGAAAAGTTAGAGGTACTTTCTAAAGATAGAGCATATAAACCAAAAGCAACTAAAACAGGTATTGTTGTAAAAGGAATAGATAATTGTTTGGTAAAATTATCAAAATGTTGCAACCCAGTTCCTGGAGATGAAATAGTTGGATATATTACAAAAGGTAGAGGAGTATCAGTACACAGAAAAGATTGTGCAAATGTAAACAATTTATTATCAGAAGAAAACAGAATGATAGATGTATGCTGGTATGAAGCGGAAAAGACTAGATATAGTGTTGATATAGAGGTTTATGGAAATGAAAGAAGTGGACTCTTAGCAGACATTATTAGAGAAATAGAAGGAACAAAAAGCAAACTATTAGCTGTAACTTCAAGAGCAAATAAAGAAAAGATTTCAATTACAGAAGTAACTGTTGAAGTTGAAAATATTGAAGAACTAAACAAAATATTGAAACAGATTAGAAAAGTTGATAGTGTGTACGAGGTTAAAAGGAAGAAGTAATTCTTTTCAAAATCGGATATTGAAACAATAAGAACAGTACGGAAAGGAAAAATAGTGATGATACTAAAGCAGTTGAGAGTAAACAGTGGAACAACTTGTGAGCCAACAAATTGCTACATTGTTCAAGATGAAAAAACAAAAGAAACAATGGTTATAGATCCGGGTGGAGAAGTTAATAAAATTATTGAAATGCTAGATATATTACAAGCAAAACTAAAATATATATACATAACTCACTGCCATGGAGACCATATTGGAGCATTAGTAGAATTAAAAAACGCAAAAGGCGGAAAAATATTGATTCATAGATTGGAAAAAGAAGGACTACAAGATAAAAATATTAGCTTGACAGATTATGTTGGAGTTGAAGACGTACATTTAGACCCAGATTCTATAGTAGATGATGGAGATAAAATACATATAGGAAATATAGAGTTTAGGGTAATTCATACGCCTGGCCATACAAAAGGTGGAAGTTCACTATATTGTGAAGAAGAAAAACTTGTATTTTCTGGAGACACTTTATTCCATGGAACTTGGGGTAGAACAGATTTACCAACAAGTAATTTTATGGATATAATGAATTCAATAACAGAAAAAATATTAAAACTTCCAGATGACACAATAGTATATCCACGGACATGGCAAATCAACTATGATTAGAGAAGAAAAACCAATTTATGATGAATTAAAACCAAGAGAAGATTAGGAGGAGAAGATATGAATATAGAACCAAGAACTTTGGCTGGTTTCATGGAACTATTGCCAAATGAACAAATATTATTTGAACAAATGAAACAAACAATAGAAAAAACATACCAAAAATTTGGATTTTTACCATTAGATACACCAATATTAGAATTATCAGAAGTGCTATTAGCAAAAGCAGGTGGAGAAACTGAAAAACAGATTTACCGCTTCACCAAAGGAGATACAGACATTTCAATGAGATTTGACTTAACTGTACCACTTGCAAAATATGTAGCTAAAAATTATGGAAATTTAAGTTTCCCATTTAGAAGATATCAAATAGGTAAAGTATATAGAGGGGAAAAAACTCAAAAAGGTAGATTTCGTGAATTTTATCAATGTGATATTGATATTATTGGAGATGGAGAACTTGGAATAGTTAATGACGCAGAAATTCCAAGTGTTATATATAACCTAATATCAGATTTAGGCTTCAATGATTTCACTATATGCATAAATAACAGAAAAGTATTAAATGGATTATTTAGAGAAGTAAATCAAGAGCAAAATGCAGTTGACATTATGAGAACTATTGATAAACTTGCTAAAATAGGAAAAGAAAAAGCAGTAGAAGAACTAAAAGAGATTGGTGTTAATGACCAAGCAATTGAAAGAATATTAACTTTTATTGAAATTGATGGAACAACAGACGAAAAAATTAGTAAATTAGAAAACCTAGGTATTCTAAATGAAATGTTTACACAAGGCTTAGAAGAGCTAAAACAAGTTGTAAAATACATTAGAATATTTGGCGTACCAGATACTCACTTTAAAATAGATTTAACAATTGCTAGAGGATTAGACTATTACACAGGAACAGTATATGAAACATTTTTAAATGACTATAAAGAACTAGGAAGTGTATGTTCAGGAGGAAGATATGAAAACTTAGCTGAATATTACACAGACAAAAAGTTGCCTGGTGTTGGAATTTCAATTGGTCTAACCAGACTATTCTATAAACTAAATGAATTGCAACTTATTAAATCAGATAAATATTCTATGTCAGATATTTTAATAATACCAATGGCAGAAGATATGACAAAATCAATTGAATTAGCAAGTGATTTGCGTAAAGAAGGAATAAATACAGAGGTATATTTAAATGACAAAAAAATAAAAGCAAAATTTAAATATGCAGACAAACTAAAAATTCCTTATGTTGTTGTAATTGGAGAAGACGAGATAATTTCTAATACAGTAAAAGTTAAAAATATGGAAACAGGAGAAGAAACTCCTACAGAACTAGATGCAAAGAAAATTTGCGAAGTAATTAAAAACTAAAAATCATAATCTCCTTTGTCCAAGAATATACTAGTTAATAGTAAATTGGACAAAGGAGAAATTTTTATTATGATAAATATGGCAGTATTAAATTTAAAAGACATAATAAAATATATTATAAAAATCACAATATTAGTAACTGCAGTTATAGGGATAACTAAATACCTTTCACAAAATCAAAGTAATATAAAAAATCAAATTCAAGAAACCAACAACAAAAAGTTGATGACATCTTTTATCAATATTGCCTTGCCTGTAACAAACACAGAAAGTATTAACGAGACTTCAACAAAATTAGCATCAATTGATCCACTAAAATTAGCTTTAGGGATGGAATTAAAAGTAATAAATTCTTTAGAAGAAACAAAAGATGAACAACTAACTAGTAGTGAATCAAAAGAAGATGAAACAAAAGTAGAACAAGCCCAAACAGGGCTAAAAACAGAAGTACAAAGCTCAAATGTGCCCAATAAATACACAACACAATATAATGGAGTAAAAATAAAAAATGAAGTTAAATATAAACTAACTGAAGAAATATTAAAACCAGATATCACAGTAAAAAAAGATAATATTTTAATATATCATACACATTCATGTGAGAGCTATACACCAAGTGAAAAATATCAATATAAGAAAACGGGCAACTTTAGAACGACAGATAAAAACTATTCAGTTATAAGAGTAGGAAATGAGTTAGAAACACAGCTCAAAACATATGGGTATAATGTTATACATGATGAAAGTTATCATGACTATCCATCATATACTGGGTCATATGCCAATTCTCTAAAAACTGTAACCAAACTATTAGACGAAAACGAAAATACAGATGTTGTAATTGATTTACATAGAGATGCAATAGGAGACAGCACATATGCTCCAACAGTAAAAATAGGAGAAGAATATGCTGCACAACTTATGTTTGTAATAGGTGGGAATGAAGGAAGTATAAAACATGAAACATGGGCGCAAAACTTAAAATTTGCAATAAAAGTACAAGAGAAAGCAAATGAACTATATCCAGGATTGTTTAAACCAATAATATTAAGAGGAACTACATATAATCAACACGTAACCAAAGCAGCAACAATAATAGAAGTTGGCGCAACAGGCAACACCCTAGACCAAACTTTAGTAAGCATGAAATACCTAGCAAAAGTATTAAGTGAAGTAGTTAAATAAAATCCAGAATTTGACATTGACATAATTTGAGAGTATAATATAAAGTACATAGCCTAATATGGCTACAATTAATTTTGAAGGGGAGAATCTGTAATGGATAGAATTGAAAAACGGACGTTTGATTTGGCTTGGTATATGATTGAAAACCAAGCAACTGTACGGGAACTTGCAAGAGTTTTCTCAATGAGCAAAAGCACAGTTCACAACTATCTTACAACGAAACTTCCAGACATTTCAGGACCTATGGCACAAGCAGTTCGAGATGTACTCGATTCCAATTTGAAAGAGCGGAGTGTCCGCGGCGGAAATGCCATGAAAGAGAAGTATCGCCTTATGAGAGAATCCAATTCAATACAATAGCCTTTTAATAGAGGTTAAAGAATAAGAGCCTAGATTTTAGGCTCTTATTTCTTGCAAAAAATAATAAATATATCTTGCAAATAACGGCATTTTTGTGTATACTACAAAAAGGAAAAGAGGAGATAAAATATGTGTGGATTTGTAGGATATGTTGAAGATGGAGAAAAAGATAGGAAAATAATAAAAAGTATGTCAGATACTATAAAACATAGAGGACCAGATGATGAAGGATTTTATGAAGATGATAAAATATCTCTAGCATTTAGAAGATTAAGTATAATAGACTTAAGTAATGGACATCAACCAATGTTTAATGAAGATAGCTCAATGGTTATTTTATTCAATGGAGAAATATATAATTATCAAGAATTAAAAGAAGACTTGATGGCAAAAGGACATGTTTTTGCCAATAATTCTGATACAGAAACTATTCTTCATGGATATGAAGAATATGGACAAGAAATTACTAAAAAACTTAGAGGAATGTTTGCATTTGTAATATGGGATATTAAAAACAAAGTTCTTTTTGGTGCAAGAGACCATTTTGGAATTAAACCATTTTATTATTACAACAGAGATGGTATGTTTATATTTGGCTCAGAAATAAAGAGCTTTTTACCACATCCAAAATTTAAAAAGGAATTAAATGAAGAGGCTTTAAAAACATATTTAACTTTTCAATACTCTGCATTAGATGAAACATTTTTCAAAGGAGTATATAGGTTAAAGCCAGGTCATCAATTTACTTATAAAGATGGCAAATTAGAAGTAACAGAATACAATACATTTAACTTTATAGAAGAAAAGAAAAATTTTGAAGAAACTGTAAATAGTATACATGAAACAATAACAAGCTCAATAGATTATCATAGAATAGCAGATGTTGAGGTTGGCTCATTTTTATCATCTGGTGTAGATTCAAGTTATGTTGTATCTTATGCAAAGCCAGACAAAACATATACAGTAGGATTTAATTATGATAATTTTGACGAAACAGTTTATGCTAAAGATTTATCAAAAATTTTAGAGATAAAAAATACAAGCAAAATTATATCTGATGAAGAATTTTTTGATTCATTAGAAGATGTGCAATATTATTCAGATGAGCCACATGCAAATCTTTCAGCAGTTCCTTTATATCATTTATCAAGATTAGCTGCAAAAGATGTAAAAGTAGTTTTATCTGGTGAAGGAGCAGATGAATTATTTGGAGGTTACCAAACATATCATAGAACAAAATTCTATAATGCTTATGAAAAACTACCACTTTCATTTAGAGCAAAAATGAAAAAGTTTGCTGAGAAATTACCAAACATAAAAGGAAAGAACTTCTTAATTTCAGAAGGAACACCAATTGAAGACAATTACATTGGCCAAGCATTTATATTTGATGATGAGCAAGCAAATGATGTATTAAAACCAGAATACAAAACTAATATTAGTTTTAAAGATGTTACAGCTCCAATATTTGCAAAAGTAAAAGATCAAAATGACTTAATCAAAATGCAATACTTAGACATGCATTTATGGTTACCAAATGATATTTTATTAAAAGCAGATAAAATGACTATGTCAGCATCACTTGAATTAAGAGTTCCTATATTAGATAGAGTTGTATTTGATACTGCTTCTAAACTACCAAGAGAATATAAAATAGTTGGAAAAGACACAACAAAATATGCACTAAGAAAAGCAGCAGCTAAAATAGTCCCAAAAGAATGGGCACAAAGAGAGAAAAAAGGATTTATGGTTCCATTCAAATATTGGCTAAAAGAAGAAAAATGGTATAACAAAGTAAAAGAAACTTTTGAAAGTGAATATGCAGCAAAATTCTTTGATACAGATAAAATAGTTAAACTTTTAAATGACTATTATGAAGGAAAAGCAATGACACATAGAAAAGTTTATACAATATATTGCTTCTTAATTTGGTACAAACAATATTTCGTAGAAGGATAATTCAAAATGAACTTTTTAATTAAAATATTGGAAGAAAATAAAAAGTTCCAAGAACTCACAAAACAAATTAGTAAAACAGGCCCGATAGCTATATCGGGCTTAGTTGACGTTGAAAAACTACATGTACTAGCAGGTATTTTTAATGAAACTAAAAGACCAATGGTGTTAGTAACATATAATGAGATACAAGCACGTAAGTTATATCAAGACTTAAAGAAACTTATAAAACAAACATATTTCTTTCCTAAAAAAGAAATTACAAGTTATGACTATGTTGCACAAAGTAAAGAAATTGAATATAAAAGAATTGATGTACTAAATAAAATGTATTTAGCTAAACAGCAAAAAGAACCAATAATAATAGTTACAACAATAGAAGCAGTTATGCAAAAAATGGTTGCTAAAGACACTTTGTATCAAAATGTTATAGATTTTGAAGTTGGAAAAACATATTTATTAGATGGAATTAAAGAAAAACTAGTTGGACTTGGTTATGAAAGAAGTGATCTAATTGAAAACAAAGGACAATTTAGTATTCGTGGTGGAATAGTAGATGTAGGATTATCAGAAAAAATTGGTGTTAGAATTGAATTCTGGGGAGATGAAGTTGATTCAATTAGATTTTTTCAAATATCTTCACAAAGATCAACAGAAATGCTAAAAGAAATAACTATATTTCCAGCACATGAATTGATAGTACAAGATTTATCAGAAGCGATAAAAAATATACAAGAAAAATATCCTGAAGAAATAGAAGACATAGAACTTATAAAAAATGGAGATTATATTTCTAAAATCAATAAATATTTTAATGAATTTTATGATAATCAGGCTTCATTTTTAGACTATATGTCAGATGAATATTTACTTTTATTAGATGAAAAGTCAAAAATAAATCAAAGAAAAACAAACATAATAGAAGATAACAACAAATTAATTGCATCATTAATAGAAAAAGAAAAATTTGTGCCAGAAGCAATTGAAAACATTAGTAAATTTGAATATAACTTTGAAGAAAAACAAATAATATATTTAGAACAAAATGACTCAATTAAAAACATTCAAAAATACTATTTTGAAACTAGAGAAATCAATTTCTATAACCTACAATTAGATTTATTACTTGCAGATATTGTAACATATCAAAAAAATAAAAAGAAAGTAGTATTACTTGCTGGTAATGAAATAAGTGCTAAAAAACTATGTGATATTTTAAAAGAAAATCAAATAAATTATAAATATGAACAAGAAGCGGAAAATGTTAAACCAGGAGAAATTATAGTAACAATTGGAGGCTTTTCTTCTGGATTTGAAAATTATGATTTAAACTTAATAGTAGTTAGCCTACAAAATAATTTTGAAGAACCTGTAAAAAGAAAAAAGAAATTATCTAGTACATTTAAAGATAGTGAAAAAATTGTATTTGCAGATTTAAAACCAGGTGATATAGTAGTACACCAAACACATGGTATAGGACAATTTATAGGAGTAAACACAATTACAGCAGATGGTGTAACAAAAGACTATATTAAAATTAAATATAGAAATGATGACATTCTATATGTTCCTACAAATAGCTTAGATAGTGTTAGAAAGTATATAGGTGGAGGAGATAATTCATCTCCTAGACTAAATAAGCTGGGTGGAAAAGAATGGAGTGCAACAACTAGCAAAGTAAAGAAGAACCTAGAAGCGGTTGCAAAAGATTTAATAGAGCTATATGCCAAACGTCAAAAAATAAAAGGATTTAGCTTTTCGCCAGATACTCCTTGGCAAAAGCAATTTGAAGATAGTTTTCCATATACAGAAACAGATGATCAATTAAGATGTATACAAGATGTAAAAAAGGATATGGAAAAACCACAACCAATGGATAGACTTTTATGTGGAGATGTAGGATATGGTAAAACAGAAGTTGCAATAAGAGCAGCATTTAAAGCTGTTATGGACCAAAAACAAGTTGCATATTTAGTGCCAACTACAATACTTGCAAATCAACAATATGAAGAATTTAAAACTAGAATGCAAGAATTTGCTATAAATGTTGAGTTATTAAATAGATTTAAAACTAAAAAAGAACAAGATGAAATTATAAAGAAACTTAAATTGGGTGAAGTTGATGTGGTTGTTGGAACACATAGACTACTAAGTGAAGATGTTAATTTTA
>SAMEA104315432__coassemble_370_pt1 | contig 23115 bp, 10 predicted proteins | sample SAMEA104315432__metabat2_low_PE_014 | metagenome-assembled genome bin SAMEA104315432 (sample SAMEA104315432) | gut metagenome | biome: Monkey gut; feature: monkey-associated habitat; material: faeces | place: China | collected 2013 | reverse complement strand
TTCATACATATTTCCTGTTATATCTGCTAGTCTTAAATTTCCTGGTGTAGAATTCATATCAATTATTCCTGCTGCATTATTTCTTGTTTTTCTTACTCCATTCGGTAAGTTCATATTTCCTGTATAGTATGTTGCATAACCGTTTATTTCTGCATAATTTATTTTGAATTCATTGCCTTCATCTAAATTCAAATTGCCATTTTTATCAGTCTTTACTTTAAATGTCAAGTAAATATATGCTTGTTCTCCTACTGCTAGTTTTTTATTTTCTAATCCTCTAACATATATCGCATTCATCCTTGTTGTCATATCAGATTTAGTATTATACATACTTGAATTACTACTGCTTACTCTCCTTGTATTTGGTATCATAGACAAGTCATTATTAGCAATCATATTATAATAATCTTCTTTTTTTAGAGCAATTTTCGTATTATTATCTTCTGGATTATCTTTATACATAACCCATGAAAGTCCTGGTACATACGTATAATCTTCATCATAATAATCTACTACCTCTGTTATTTTTCCTACTGTATCTATTGACGAGTTTCTAACTGTTATTTTATATGTTACATATACTTCTAAATCATTACCTCCGTTGGTCTCTTTTCCTCTGTATTCATAATCTGATTTATAAATTCCATTTACATACATTCCACCATAATATTCTTCATAGTCTCTCATTCTCTGTTCAATCAACCAATATTTGTCATTGTATGAACGTCTGTCATATTGATATACTTCAGTTTTTGAATTGATTTTTGTTGTTGCATATAAAATATCTTTTCTTAATGCTAAATCAACTTCTTGTCTTCTTACAAGTCCTAAATCTATAAAGAATGTACTTGGATATAATGGTTCATATATCTTACCATCATATTCAACAGAATTTTGACTAAACGCTGTTTCCCTTGCTCGTTTTCCAGTTGTATATGTCTGACTTGATGTTTTGTTTATAACAAATCTATCATATTCTGGATATAAGTCTGGATTCAAGCCATTTTGTTGTGCTTGTGAATATGCAACTATTTTGCAATCATTAACAAAGTTTACTTTTTGTTCATCTCCACTGCTTACCTTAGCTGGATTTATTTTGTCTGTTGACACTATATTTCCGTCTTTTATTTCATAAAAGCCATCTATATAATGTTGTGATTCATCATAAGTATATTGTCCATTTCCATTTAGTTTAAATCCCATTAGCTCATAATATGAATATGCTTTATTATATCTACCGTTTGCTCTTCTATAGTTATTTGGATATGCTCCTATTTCTTCAAATCTATTATCTAGAGCAGTTCTATCACTTGATATTTCAGTTGCTTTTGATGTATTCTTCCAATTTTTTGTATCTCTACTATATTGTGTTGGTATATACATCTGTCCATTATATTCAAATGCTACATAGTATTTTCTCATAGGATCTAAGTTTGTAAATAAGTAATATCCTTCATTATCCGTCCAAGTTTCACTTATATATGTATTATATCGATCATATAACATTACCCTTATGTTTTGAATTGCTTTGTCTCCAGCTGTATTACTAAGTCCATCCATTTTGCTTTCTTTTCCCACAAAGCTATCTTCCCATACGTATCCACCTAAATCCATTCTTACTTTTATTTTATCTGTAATTGCATTAGTAGTATATAGGTTTCTTTCTCCATCCATTGAACAAAATCCCTGTTGACCTTCAGTAGTTAATTTGTACGATACTTGACATCCTGTATGAGGTTTATATGTCCAGTGATGTGCACACAAATCGGTATGTATATGTTTACACCTGTCAGTACATGTTGGTTTACATTTAGGACCTCCACTAAGACATTTAGGAATTCCTCTCGAATCAACTCCACAATGGTGCACTACTTTATCTCTGTGGCTATTTATAGGAAGGTTTCCGGCAGTCATATATCTTTCTATCCGGATCTAAATGTGGATGATATGTCTCATCATGTAAAGTTCCCTTTGCACCACCAGTACAATATCTTTTTCCTTCATATTTTATATATTCCCCTGTTGCACTCATATATGTATATTCAACATAAAGTGCAATATCACATATTATATTATTACTATTAGTTACACTATCATTTGGATTAGAAAATATTACTTGAAAATTTTCTCCTGATGCTGGATATGACTGTGTTGTTCTATCCACATAATTAACGTCATCAGGTGTAAAATAATCAGGTATTACCTTCTTACCATTTATAACAAATTCATCTATTGGCATATTTTTTACTGCCTGTCCTTTTTCGTTATAGCCAATTAAATACATATTTGATATACCACCAAATGTCAAACCATCGTACGTTCCATTTGTATAGTTTATGCTAAATGACCCTACTGTGTATTGTTGTGAAATTTGATCAATTCTTGTAAGTGTATTATTAGTTGATGTTGCTATTACTTGAGGATTAAGCGATCTCATAAATGCATCATAATTTCTTGCTTCTTCTTCATAGCCTTCGTTGCTATAATCATTGTCATGGCGGTTACTATATCTGGTAATAATCCCTCCACCAAGACCCATAAGATTGGCTTGCCATAATGCCATTTGTTTTCCAAATGTCCATTCTGTTCCATTTATCGTTACAATATATGCTAATGCATTTGTTAAAGAACCACGACCAACTTGCTTATAATATGGATATGTATGTCCTTTATATGGTAAATCTCCACAACAACCGCACTCTACTGATCTCTGGATTCCTGCTGCAATTAACTGATTTATCTGCTCTCTAGTTATGTTCTCTACGAAGTCAAATCTTTGCCCAGGGCTAGTACAATAAATTGTATAACCCGGATATTTAGGTAATATAGTAAATTTACTTTCATTACGATTGTTTATATACTCATATCTCTCATATGTTGGAATCATAAATTCTCTTGATATATCTAATAGCGTTGCTTGTACTTTTGTATTACTAAACAAACAAATAAATATTATCAATGCCAAAAATAATATTGAATTTATTTTGATAAATTTATTTCTCATGGTTTTCCTCCTTTTCTCTAAGTCTTATTTAGCACTCTCTTCTTGATTTCAAATACTCCAAATCCTAATAATGATATTATTGTTAGAGGTAATATTACATAAATTGCAATTTTTGCACCTGTTACTATTCCTATAACAATATCGGCCTTTGACATATCATCTTCTGTTTCTACTTTGTTAGCTGGTGTTGAATCTATATCTTTTAAGCCTTGTTCATTATATGTTTCATATATTTCTGCTGTATTATTTAAAATTCCTATGCTATCTTCTGTTATTTGTTTTACTAATACTAAAGTTAACTCTTTTGATTCTCCTGGCTTGATAATTGTATTTTCAAAGCTTGTGTTATATACGTTTCCATTATCTGATAAATACCAGTCTTTGTTTAATTCTGTATTAAATACTACTCCTTTTGGTAAATAATCTACTACTTTTTTAGCATATCCTGCTACTGCACCCTCATTCTTTACTACTATTTTGTATTCTACAACTATACTACTCTTTCCTAGGTTTTTCTTTAAAACTTCTATTTTAGTAAGTTTTTCCTTATTATAGTCAAATACGTTTGTTCCAGAGGTTGGTGTTGTTCTCGTAATTTTGCTTATATATTTATCTAGTCTTAGGTCAAATTTTGGTTGAGCATATAGTCCTATGTCAATATCTCTAACATTTGAGTCTGAAACCACAATTGTATCTGTTATTCCTGCAATCATCTTTTCACCATGTAAAATAACTTCTGTATTAATTGCATCTGAGTTAACAGATGTATCAATTCCTTCTTTTTGATAGTCTGTAATGCTATATTTAGCTGCATCATACACAAATAATACAAAGTATCTGCCTTGTTCTATATTGCTAAATTCGTATTGTCCTTGTTCATTTGTTTTTGTTGATTTTTCTTGTTTTGTATCTTTATCTTTTACAATTGCATTTGTAGATTTATTTACTAATATTGCTTTTACATTTGCTAGTAGTTCTTCTTCACTATCTCTCATTCCGTTTTTATTGCTATCTATCCACGCTGTTCCTGTTATTTTATATGTAGTTTTTGGAATTGTTGGATCATCTACATCATTTCCACCTTGATTATGTGCCTTTTGATAATATTCAATTATGTTTTCTACACTATTTGTTTCTATTTTTGCAACATTATCTGCTTGCACAGTCATTTTATTACTTATTTTTTTATCGTTTTTATCTGGTAATAACTTAGCTGTAGCAACTACCTTTATATCAAAGCTTTCTCCTGGGTCCATAGATATAATGTCTATTTGAATCTTATTATCTATTAAATAATTTACAACTTTCTCTTTTCCTTTATACGTATATGTAGCTTTCTCAAACTTTAACTCTGTTGGTAATACATCCATAACTACAACATTTTTTATATATGATTTTCCACTGTTAGTAATTGTTAAGTTATATTCCATTTGCTTTGTTTCTTTTACATATTTAGGAGTTGAAGTTAATTTTGATACTTCTAATCTCACAATTTCAGCCATGTATTCGCTAACATTAGAATAATTTTCTTCTGTTTCATCTGCTTTTGCTTTTGCTATTACAGAAATCTTGCCTTCAAATTCTTGTACTTCTGTATTTAGTATAATTGTCTTTTTATGTTTCAAAGTTCCAACATTAGCAATAAATGTCCTTGTACTTTCATCATACTTCACTCCATCTGTTGTAGTATTATCTACTACAGGATTATGATTTATTGTTGCAGATTTAAACATAACTCCTTGTGGTAATGGCACTGTCACTATTGTATTTTTTAGTTCTGGATTTCCTGAAATATTTATTAAATTAATAATATAATTTAAACTTTCTCCTTTTTTTAGTACAGTTTCCTCTACTGTGTTTGAAATTAGCTCTACTGCAATTTGTCCTTTTTCTAAATTAATTATAAATTCATTAGAAGATACCTTATTAGAGTTGTCTGCTGTTAAGTATACTGTATTACTTATTTCTTTAGGGAATTTCAAATATTCGGTTCTTTCCTCATCAGTAACTTCATCTCCATTAAATACACTTGTATAATTATCAAACTTCAAGTAATAATAAATTTCTCTCTCTTCATTTTTAGTAATAGTTCCTAATTCAATAACCTTATTAGTACTATCGTCTTCTTCAAAAAAGTTTCCTGGCACAAGCTCAGTAAATGTAGCATATTTAGGTAATGGTATATTCATTTTTACATTTTTAGCTGTTAGTTCACCACTATTTTTTACTATAGCTTTCATTCTTACTGTTTGTCCTTCTCTTACAGTTTCTATAGTTGATTCTAGTTCTACAGATAGTTTTGTGCCTTTTCCTGTTGTTAATTCTATAATAGGTGAGGTTTTTGACTCTTGAATATTTCCTATTGAATCCATATTTGTATAATACATTTTATACATTTCATATACGCTGTTGTTGTATTCAAGCTTTTCTGGCAATTCTGTATCATATGTAAATTCTATCATCTTGCCAACACTGATTTCTTTGTTATATATGACCATATATGATTTTGTATTAATATTAAAGTTTGTTGTCCATTCATTACTAGTATCTGTTAATTCTTTATTAGCATTAGCTTTGGTTGAATAATATACTGTGTAATCATTAGTATCCACATTTTTCAATTGTATAGGTGTTTTTAAATTTGTATCAAAGGTTGAGCCTAAATCTGCATTTGTATCTATATTAGTGTTTCCTTTTGCAGGAATTCTTCCTAATATAGCAATATCTTTAATTGTACTATTATAATTGTTTATTATTTTTCCTGTAATTGTAATTGTTCTTTTTGCTGAATTTGTCGCAATCATACAACTTGCGCCTTCATCTGCTATAGATAATATTTCTTTTCCTTCTGCATAATTTGAAATTCCATTTGCAGTGACAATTCCCTCTGGTGCAACAAATTTCACTCCAACTTCCACTGTTCCTTTATTATTATCTGCCATATCATTATTATTTTTATATTCAGTTATTATTTTATTGTCATTAGTTGGTGTTAAAGTTTTTGCTGTTAAATCCACATTAATATCAATAACAGTTCCAATATATTGAGCATCTATTGCATATTCTGTTTGAGTTCCTTCTAATTCTATATTTATTACTATTTGGCCATTCTCTTTTGCTGTTTTTGCAGTTTTTATTTTTAAGCCATCTCCCATTACTATGTCATATCTATTTAAGTTGCATTTCTCAATATATGATGGCAATTTTATTTTAAATATCGGATTTTTGTATAGTGCTTTTGTTACATCAGAAGTATTTAATATTATTCTCAAGTCAATGTCTTTGTTTTCCACTACTGTTGTTAATTCTTTTTGACTAATTCCAAGTATAACTTCTGTCTTTGGTTCTGTTAATATTATCTCACTGGTTTCATTTATCTCTTCTTCATTCTCTTGTGCAGTTATTCCTGTTGTCAATTTTTTAAAACTTTTCATTTGATTTGCCGTATATCCTATTTCATCTTTTACAGCTTTTTCAACTTCAATTATCACCATTCCTTCTGTCACCGGTTTACTTGTTGTTATTAATAATTGATTATTGTTTTTATCACTTATATCTATAGTATAATTTCCTTCTGAAATAGCAGTATCTTTATCAATTGTTGCAATTTCTGTTTTATCTAAATCATATAATTTTATGTTTCCATCTTCTCCAAGTATTTTTTGGAATACATCTTTATTTATCTTTACTATTTTATTGTAAACGTAATTGTTGCCTGCGACTGTTGTCGCATTTTCAGTATTTTCTTCTGTTAAAAATTGATCTATATCTTGAGTAAATTCAATTTTATCTGTTAAATCTGTATTACATACTGTTGCATAATATTTCACATTATATGTTGTCTCTTTTTTATTTGTAGCTTCATAATTTGCATAAATTTGTCCTTTACTCATTTCTGATATAGTTTTAACATCAAAATCTAACATTTTTCCTTCTGTTGGCATCGACACTGTTGTCCCTTCTCCAGCAGTATATGAAAAAGATTTCTCTGCGTTATTTTTAACTATAGTTTTTTGTCCATTATACACTTCTATCTCTGAGTTAGCACTTATTCCTACTTCGATTTTACTTGTATTATCAATAACATAGTCATATGCTTCCTTTGAATCGAAAATAAAAGTAACTAGATATCTATCTTTAGCATTTTTTATCCATGAGATTTTGTCTTGCTTATTTTTATTATTTATTGTTAAAACTCCTGTTGTAGAATCGTAGTTATAATTACTTGATGTAAAATTTGTACCGTTTGCTTCACCATTTGTTGCTTCTGTACTTGTTGCAATTACATTGGCTGAAGTTGGTTTTATATTGTTTAATGTTGGAACTGTTACATCAATTTTTGTTGTTTTGATTGGTAATCTGCTGTCTTTTATGCCTGAATTTATATAAAATTGTAATAATACCCCATATTTTTCCCCATTATGATATGGTATTTTTTTAGTTACATCTGTTTCCAGTATTCCTTCTGTTCCTTCTGTTCCATTCCATAAAAGTTTATTCACAACTTGTTTTGAAATATTATTTGATTTTCCATCTGCATCTACATATGTAGCTGTGAAATTTGTCTTTGTTTCTTTTTCAAAATTATCTAGTGATACTTCATCATCATCTAATATTTTTACTGGAATTTCTAATGTTATGTCTGTTCCATTATTTAATTTGTTTAATACTATTTTATTTTCACTTATACTTTGAACATTTTCATTATCTATATTTCCTGCTATCTTAAAGTTTACATCTGAGAAACTAATCGTTGGATTCTCTAAATATCCTGCATTTTTCACTTTAATGTTAACAAATAGATTGGTTGTATTTTCAATTTTTTCTGTTTTGCTATGAATTTTTCCTTCAAAATATGAATCGAATTCTACATTTTCATTTTGAGTGGCTGAATTTTGATCAGCAAGTTCATTTTCTGACAATGCATAACTTACCCCATACTCTCCAATTATAGATAAGTTAGCACTTATCATACAAGTAAGTAATAGTATTGCAATGATCTTTTTTAATATTCTATTCATAGCTTCCTCCTTAAGATTTTCAATATATCATTTCGTTTCTTATATTTATACTTATTCATATATATTTTATCATTTTCGTCATGCTTTTACAATATTTTTAGGGCCGTAAAAGCTTGGTAATACTGGTAAAATGTGGTTTTACACTTACGGAACTACAACTATTGAAGCAAATATTAAATTTATATTACAAATGCAATTTTACCTTTTTATATACATATAATTCTTCTTTTTTGTACAAAAAAAGAAAACTTATAAGGATTTCCCTATAAGTTTTCTAATAATTATTTAGTAAGAACTTTTTTCTTGATAAATATTACTGCTCCTGCTATTAATACTATCACTGCAATTCCTAGTCCGAAGTATAAGTATGTATTACCAAATGGTGGTAAAATCAATACATCTTCTGCTTTTGCACTATCTATTTCAGTTGGTGCTTTTGTTGGGTTTTGATTTCCTACTATTGAGAAGGCCATTCTTCTTCCAACACTATTTGAAGTTTGTAGTATTTCAGCTATATTTTGATAATTCATATTATCTTGTGTATTTTGAGCTGTAATAGTTTGTGTTAGTATTAAGTTTCCTGAAACCTCTTCTCCTGGTTTTAATACTGTGTTTAATTTCTTTGTTGTAATTATAGTATTGTATTTTTCTAATGATTCTTTTAAACTTTTATCAACATTATTTGAAGCAATAAGATCCTGCGTTCTTGTAGCTATCCAACCATTATTGTCTGCTGCTCTGTATTGTAAGTTATTTGCTACATAATCTACAAGTAAGTCTGCCGTAGTAGTTACTTTTGTTCCTTCTGATGCTCCAGTTGCTTTGTAGTAGAAGTTTTGTCCTGTATAATCTGTCTCTCCTACGTTCTTTACTGTTAGCTTATAGCTTATTTGTATTGTTGCACCATGCATTAGCTCTGAATCCATTGTTATTTGAATAAGTCCATTTCTTCCACCGCTATATCTATTGTTTATTATATTTTTTTGTATATCTGATTTATATGAATAACGATTATATTTTTTGTCATTTTTGCTATTGCTATAATATTCATTATATTTACCGTTATTTTCTGCTTTTACATTGTAGTCTTTATGTCTTATCCAAGCTAAGTTTGCTACTGCATCATCTGCATCAAATAATACAGTTCCATTTGCTAATGTTATTTTTACATTTGTTACTTGTTTGTTTAGTTCTAATTGAGCTTTTGGTCTTTCGGTTAATCCAAAGTCAAGATTATTAATAGTATGTGACCCATTTTTGTCATTTCCATTCCTATAGTTATTTTTACCATTGCTTACTTTTTGCTCTGGATTAACTGCAGTATCACCAATTGTTGACTGTCTATTGTATTCACCTTCAATTACTATAACTCCAGTTTCCGCAGTCATTTGTGTATTCTTAATTAGTTCGTCTATTTTATTTGTATCATTATATGGTGATGCTAGAACTTCTGCACGATAATTTTCAACATTTTTGTTAGAGTAATTAATTACAGAATTTCTTCCTTGTAATGTCACATTACTATATTTTGCTGAGTTGTTTTCTACTTGACCAATTGAAACTTTAGTTCTAGTTGTCCATATATCCTTTGCGTCAGATACATTTCTTTCAAATGAGTCAGCTGCTTTTATGTCATAATATGTATCTGTATATTTAGAAATTTCTTTTCCATTCATATCTTTTTGATATACTGTTGATTTAAAATCTTGTCCGTTATATGACACGTTGTTGTCTCCACCATTATTTGTCGTTAAGGCAGTATTTTTATTATGTCCATACATAAATCTTACAACATAGTTACCTGGTATAAATTTCGAGAAGTTATATTTTCCATTAGCATCCGTCGTAGTTGTTTGCCATAAGAACTCTTTTCCGTTGTCAAGTTTTTCAACTAATTGCACTGTAACACCTTTTATTTTTATTTCTTTATTTTGTCTTACACCGTCACCAATTATTGCTCCATTTACTTTAGCAGTTCTTTCATCTTCCCAAACTGTACCATTTATCTTTCTTTCAGCATTATTGTCTATTTCTATTTTTAGCCCTTTTGCACGGTCTGTGTCATTTTCAAAGTTCTTTTCATACATATTTCCTGTTATATCTGCTAGTCTTAAATTTCCTGGTGTAGAGTTCATATCAATTATTCCTGCTGGATCATCTCTTGTTTTCTTTATGTCGTTTGGTAAAACTGTGCCATCTGTGTAGTATGTTTTATATCCATTTATTTCGGCATAATTCATTTTTAAACTATCTTCAGTATCAAGAGTAATTGGATTTGCTCCATTTTTATTTACTTTAAATGTTAAGTAAATATATGCTTGTTCTCCAACAGCCAACTTTTTGTTTGCTAGTCCATCAACATATACAGCTTGCATCTTTTTAGATGTTGCTATATCGCTCTTGTCATTTTTTACTTCAGCCACTCCATTCTTTTCTCTCTTATCATATAAGATACTAGTTTTTGTTTGACTATTTATTGGTTTAGCATTTGAAATTGCATCTTTACTCTTTTTGTTATTAAGTATCATATCATGATATTGTTTTTCGCTTACTGCTATCTCTGCATTAGAAGCATCTGAAGAGTTCGTTTTATACATTACCCAAGAAAAGTCAGGTACATATGTATATTCATTGTCATAGTAATCAACTACTTCTGTTACTTGTCCTAATATGTCTACTGATGAATTTCTAACTGTTATTTTGTATGTTATATATGCCTCTAAATTACTTCCACCATTTGTTTCTGGGCCTCTGTAATCATAATCTGATTGATAAATTCCATTTACATATTTTCCACCATAGTAATAAGCATAATTTCTCATCCTATATTGGATTGACCAGTAATTGTCATTACTATTATCACGCTTGTCATATTTATATACTTCTGCTTTTCCATTTATTTTTGTTGTTGCATATAGAATATCTTTTCTTAATGCTAAATCTACTTCTTGTCTTCTTACAAGTCCTAAATCTATAAAGAATTGACCTGGATAAATTGCTTTATATAGAACTCCTCCTATTGCAACATCTTTTGTATCAAATTGCATTTCTCTTGTTTGTTTTCCAGTTGTATATGTTTGGTCTTTTGCTTTATTTATAATGAAATTGTCATATACTGGATATAAATCTGGATCTAGTCCATCTTTTTGTGCTTGTGTATATGCAATTATTTTGCAGTCATCTATGAAATTTAATTTTTGAGTATCTGCAACTCTAGTTGCACTAGTCACCTTTGCTTGATTTATTTTGTCTGTTACAACTATATTTCCATCTTTTATTTCATAAAAGCCATCTGCATAATGTTCTTTAGGGTCATAATAGTAATTTCCTTTTTCATCTAATTTAAAGCCCATTAGTTCATAATGTGAATATGCTTTATTATATTTACCATTTGCCCTTTTATAATTATATGGGTATTCACCTATCTCTGCAAACATATTGTCAAAGGCTTCTCTAACTTTTGACGCCTCTGTTGCTTTTGATGTGTGTTTCCACTCTTCTGCATTATATGTATTAGTATCTCTTTTATATTTTGTAGGTATATATAATTGTCCATTATATTCAAATGCTACATAATATTTTTTCATAGGATCTATGTTTGTAAATAGATAACATCCTTCATCATCTGTAGTTTCTTCTGTTATATATTTATTGTTCTCATCATATAACATTACTCTTATATTTTTTATTGCTTTGTCACCAGCTGTACTGTTAAGTCCATCTATTTTACTTTCTTTTCCTATAAAACTATCTTCCCATACATATCCGCCTAAATCCATTTTCAATTCAAAAGTGTTTGGTTGTCCAAATTCTAGTGATGATTTGTATAGTTTTCTGCTACCTTCTAGCACACTAATGTGTGTCTGAACTCCTAATTTGTCTAGCCAAGAGGTTGCAGTACAGTAATAACAACATCCACTACATTTATAACTATAGGTAGTACCATCAGCTCTTCTTCCTATATGTCCATGGCAATGATTATAATCATCCTTATGATTCCAGTTAACTTTATATTTTGCACAGTCTAGTTCACACACAACACATGTAGAACATTCCATCCATTGAAAATCTATATGTATTTTTACGTAACTTACTACATTATCTTCATAATTTTTTGATGAGTAATCAATATTTGTATTTGGATTCGAAAATTCAAAATAGAATTCATCTTCTCCACCTGTAATTCCTTTAGGATAAACTTGTTCACCATTATCAACATAAGACTTTTCTTCCATATTTGGTTGAAAATATGTTTCTTTGTCTAGTTTATAACCTGTTCCATCTGATGTATAATATTTTTCTATTTCAATTCTATCTTTTCCTGATACAACTTCTCCTTTGCTGTTATATCCAATTGCATACATGTCTGAAATTCCACCAAATGCAACCCCGTCTTCAACTCCATAATTATAGTCTATAGAGATTGGACCCATTACATATTTTTGTTGTGTTTGGTTTACTGATGTTCTAACGTCATTTTCATTTGTTGCATTTTTTATTTTCAAATCACTTTCGCCACCATTTTCATGTGTTTTTTCATGAAAAGTTTTATATTTTTGTGCTTCATTATATATTGTTTCACTTTTTTCATAAGCTTCTGGAGCTTTTGTTTTATCCTTAGAAGACAAATCATTTCCTGTATTGATTCCTGTACGCCATAAAGCATATTGTTTTTCAATAGTCCACTCATTTGCTGGTGGATATGTTATGATATATGCTATATCTTCTTTTCCATCTTTCATAAGGTCTGTGTGTTTTCCAACACACTCGAAATATAGATATGTTTCTTCTCCATTGTGTTCAAATTCTCTATGATATCTATCCGTCTCTGGCCATACTCGTTTATTTCCATTTCTGTCTCCATATCTTAATGCTGTTGTCATATGTAAAGTTTCTCTACCCGAACGAGTTCCAGCTCCATGCTCTACACAATATAGAATTCTACCTGTGGACATTCCTATATCTCTTGAGTTAAATTCTGTTACTTCAAATTCCCCACAAGTTCCCTCAATGCTCATTTGGTCAACAAGTTCTCTTGTTTCAACTCCATTATTAGTCGCTAACTTTGATGCAAATGTTTTTGGAGTTTCAGCTATAAAAGAAACTATGAAATTAGAAATTAACAATGTAAACAATATAATCATTGTTCCAATTAAAGCTGGTTTTATTTTTGATTTATACTCCTTCATTAGTTTATTTTCCTCCTTTCTTCTATTTTTTATTTAACACTCTCTTTTTAATTTCAAATACACCAAATCCTAATAAAGCTACTACTACTAATGTAATTAAAACATAAAGTGCTATTTGTCCACCAGTTACAACTCCTAAGATTATATCTGCTTTTGACATATCATCTTCATCTTCTTGTTTGTTTGCTGGTGTTGAATCTATATCTTTTAATCCTTGTTCATTGTATGTTTCATATATTTCTGCATTATTATTTAGTATTCCTATACTATTTGTTGTTATTTGTTTTACTAACACTAGGGTTAGTTCTTTTGATTCTCCTGGTTTAATAATTGTATTTTCCAAGCTTGTGTTGTATACGTTTCCGTTATCTGATAAATACCAATCTTTATTTAATTCTGTATTAAATACTACTCCTTTTGGTAAATAATCTACTACTTTTTTAGCATATCCTGCTACTGCACCTTCATTTGTAACAACTATTTTGTACTCTACAACTATACTACTCTTTCCAAGGTTTTTCTTTAAAACCTCTATTTTAGTAAGTTTTTCATCACTATAATTAAATACGTCTGTTCCAGAAGTTGGTGTTGTTCTTGTAATTTTAGTTATATATTTGTCTAATTTTAAGTCAAATTTTTCTGCTCTGTATACACCTATGTCAATATCTCTAACATTACTATTAGTGATTTTTATTGCATCTGATATACCTACAATTGTTTTTACACCATTTAATGTCATAGTAGAATCAATTGCATCTGAGTTAAGTGTTTCACTTACTCCCTCTTTTCTGTATTCTGTAAGATTATAGTTACCATTGCCATAATCAAATATTATAAAATATTCATCTGGTAATAAGTTATCGAATTGATATTGCCCTTGTTCATTAGTTGTTGTTATTTTTTCTGCATTTGTTGTTCTATCTTTTACGATCTTGCTGGTTCTCTTATATGCTAATATTACTCTTATTCCTGACAATAATTGTTCGTCTCCGTCTCTCATGCCATTTCTATTACTGTCTAACCATGCTGTACCTGTTATTTTATATGTACCAGTTGTTGTTGAGTCATCTTTCTTGCCATTATCATCTTTTACAATATGTGCATTAGCATCATATTCTATTGTAACATTAACTTTGTTTGATTCAATCTTGTCAAATCCGTTTGCCTCTAATGTAGCATATGTCGTTATGGTCTTGTCGTTTTTATCTGGCAATAAATTTGCATTTACAGTAATTGTCACAGTAATCTTCTCTCCTGCAAGGATTTCATATATTGATATTTTCAATTTTCTTGGATCACTTGTTGCTTTTACTGTATTCTTTTTATTGTTGTTTGTATATTCTGCTTTCACAAATGAAATTCCCTCTGGTAATTCCATTTCAAAGTTGTTTGATAAAGATGATATCTTTCCTGTATTTTCAATTGTATATGTATAAGTAAATTCTTTACTTTCTTTTACATATTTTGAATTTGGCTCTTTTTGTTGTAATATTAGTTTAACCGCTTCTACACTATACTTCTTTATGTTTGAACAATGCTCTTCTATTCCGTCTGCTTTAGCTGTTACTTTTGTTATAAGTTCTCCTGTAAAGCTTTCAATTTCAAGATCTATACATACATATGCGGATTCTCTTAGTTTAACTAGTTGTGATGTGCTTACATTTAAATCTTCATTTTTATTTAAATATGCATTGAAATTTTCTAATTTTCCAACGTTAACCGAAACATTATTGTTAGCAGTTGTAATATTAGTTCTGTTTTTTGTTTTGAAGTTCGATTCATCACTATAATAAACATCATTTATTTTTATTCCTTGTGATATTTGCGCATTTAACGTAACATTTTCTAAGTCTTTACTATTTGAAATGTTTTCTAATTTTATAATATATTTAATATTTTTTCCCTTTTTTAATGTTTCATATTCAAACGCATTTTGGATATTAACAATTGCTAAATCCCCTTCTAGGACTTTTAGTTTACATGGTTCTGCTTTAATCTCATTTGTCAACACGTCAGCCATTATATTAGCATTACATTCAATTTCTTTATCACCCGGATATTCATTTTTTTCTATTTGTATAGTTTCACCAGTTGTTTCATTAGTAATTGTTTCTAATTTTTTTCCTTTTTCAATTCTTAATTCATAATCTTTAGTTACAGTTTGTCCAACTGCTAAATTTCCAATTGAAATTGTTTTAACTTTTTCTTCACTATCGGTATATGATTTTGCTTCATCCGGAATTTCAGTATGCACTGTTCCCTTTGGTGCAGTAAGGTTTAGTTTAACATTTTTTGCATCAATAGATCCTACGTTTTTAACAGTTGCTGTCATTCTTACAATTTGTCCTTCTCTTACTGTGTTTGTCATTGTTGATAATTCTACAGATAAGTCTGGTCCTTCTCCTGTTGTTAGTGTTACTATTGGTGATGTTTTTGATTCTACAAATTCACCTATTGAACTCATATTTGTATAATATACTTTATATAGTTCATTTACATTGTTGTTATATGAAACGTTTTCAGGAATTTCAACACTATATGAAATTTCTATTGTTTCTCCTGGTTTTATTTCATAGTTGCCTATAACTATCATATAAGATTGTGTATTTTCTGTTATACTAGTACTCCAGTTGTTTGATTTATCTTCTAAATCTTTTGTTGCATTAGCATTGTCTGAATAATAAACAGTATATTTTGAGGTTTCAACTCCTTTTAGTTCCACTTTGCTTTTTAATTTTGTGCTGAAAGTTGATCCTAAATCTTTACCTGTTTCTATTGCTTTGTTCCCTTGTACTGGTATTCTGCCTAAAACTTTAACATCTTTAACTGAATTTGAATAGTTATTTACTATTTTGCCTGAAACTGTAGCTATTCTCTTTTCTGAGTATGCTTTTATTATTCCTGTTGCACCTTCATCAGAAATTGAAAATAAGTCATCAGCTCCATTTGAATAATTTGAAATTCCATTAGCTGTAATTACTCCACTTGGAGCAACAAAATTTAATTGTGTTTCTACTGTTCCTTTTGCTTTATTTGTTACATCATTAGCATTAGTATATTCAACTGTTATTTTATTTTTACTAGTTGGTGTTAATGTTTTAGCTGTTATGTCCATATTTAAAATAACTATTGTTCCTTTATATTGTGCATCAATTGTATATTCTGTTTGTTTTCCTTCTAGTTGAACTTTTATCACTACTTGTCCATTTTCTTCAACTGATTTTACACTTTTTATTTTTAAACCGTTAGCCATTAAAATGTCATAACTATTTAATTTAAATTTTGCAATATAATTTGGTAGTTTAATATTAAATGTAGGATTCTCATATAAAGCATTGTTTAAATTAGATGTATCTAATATTGCTCTAATTTCAACATTTTTATTTTCAACAACTGTAGTTAAGTCTGTTTTATTAACTTCAACAGACACTACACTTTCTGGTTCTGTCAATGATATTTCATTTGTTACATCATTTAATTTTGTAACTAATTTTTTAAAATTTTTAAGTTGTTGTTCAGTATAATTAATATCTGTTTTTATTGCTTTTTCTATAGTAACAGATATTTTTCCTTCTAATATAGGTTTGCTTGTAACAATTGATAATTGGTTATTGTTAAGCTCTTCTATGTTTAGTACATAATTTCCATCTTCTACAGTAGTATTTTTGTTGATATTTCCTAGCTTGTTTTCTTTTGCATCATATATATCAACACTTCCCTCTGTTCCTAATATTTTTTCAAATACTTTTTGATTTATTTTTATATTTTTATTATATGTATAATTATTTCCAGCAACTGTAGTTGAATTATTCAAGGCATTTTCTGTAACAAAGTTATCTATTTCTTGTACAAATTTAATATTTTCAGTTAGCTTTGCTGAGTTAACTATTGCACTATATTCTAAACTATAACTTGTTTCTTTTTTATTTTTTGATTCATAGTTTGCATATATTTGACCTTTTGCAATACTTGAACTACTTTTTAGTGAATAGTCTACCAATTCTCCAACTTTTTGTTTTGCACTTATTGGTAAAACAACTTCATTTGCTTTAATTGTTTTTTCTTGTTCATTATATACTTGTATATTTCCATTTACTTTTATATTTGTCTTTACTTCATTTTCAGTTACATAGTCATATATTTCTTTTCCTTCAAATATAAATGTAACTAAATATTCATCTTTTGAATTTTTTAACCAAGAAATTTTATTTGCTAAATTCTTAGTATTAATTGATACTATTCCTGTTTGAGAATCGTATGTGTAATTTTCTTGATTAAAGTTCATACCGTCTTTTTTTCCATTTGTAGCACTTGTTTGATTTGCAATCACATTAACTTCTGTTGGTTTTATGTTATTTATTTCTGGTACTTGAATGTTAAGTTGTGTTTCCTTTATTGGTAATGCATTATTTTTTATTCCAGAGTTAATTTTTGTTTGCATTATTACAGCATATTTTTCAGAATTAGAATATGGTATATATTTTGTTAATTCAGCCTTAATTTCTGCATTAACTTCATTGCCTGTTATTCCATCCCAAGAAAGCTTATTTATTATTTCTTTTGATACATTTTTTTCTTTAGCATTTTTGTCTATATATGTAGCTGTGAAAACTGTTTTAGTTTCTTTTGAGAAATTATCAATTGATACCTCATCTGATTTTAAAATATTAATTGGTATTTCTATAATTTCATTAGAACCACTACTTATTTTATTTAACAAAATCTTATTGTTTTGTGTATCAATACTTTGTATGTTTTTGTTATTAATATTATTGCTTATAGTGAAGTTAGTATTTTGAAAACTTACTACACCCTTTTCTAAGTATCCTGTTCCGCTTACTTTAATTTCAAGATATAGCTTTGCTGTAGAGTTTATTTTTTCTGTTTTGCTATGTACTTTTCCATCAAAGTATGCATTAAATTCTACATTGGCATCTTGAGTTTTTGATGTTTGGTTAGAAATTTGATTTTCTGATAGTGCATAAGTTATTCCTGTTGATATGTTTGCACTCATCATGCATGTAAGTAATACTGTTGCAATAATCTTTTTTAGTGTTTTTTTCATAGCTTCCTCCTTAAAATTTTAAATATCATCTTATATTATACGACATTTTTGTTCATTTTTCAATGCTTTTTAGCTTTTAAAGTTACTTTTTTTTACATTTTTTCTTATATTTATAATTATTCATACATATTTTATCATTTTTATGGTGTTTTTCAATATTATTTCCTTGGTAGCAGTGATATATTTAAGTTTTCTTATCTACGGACCTACAATTTGCATGCATAATATTAATTTTATATTACATTAGTAACTATTTTAGTTTTTTTACATATAATATTATAGTTTTAAGAACATATATTATATTGAGGTGATTGTATGGATAATAAAATGGATATGGCACAACTTATGAATATGCTTTCTAAAATGGATAAAAAAGAGTTAGATGCAAATCTTTCTAAAGTTAGTAAAATGCTTAATTCTAAGGATGCAGACAATATTATAAATCAAATTAGAAAAAACAATAATATTTAAGGAGAATTGTTATGAGTGAAGATATGTCAGAAATTTTTCAGAAAATGAATGATATGCTTAAAAATAATGAAGTTCCAGATTCTATAAAAAGTATGCTTAATAGTTTTAATTCTAATGGCATGTCTTCTAATTCTTCTACGGAACAGCCAAATTCAGAGAATAATTCTAATGATATGCCAAATTTTGATATGGATACTATGTTAAAAATGAAATCTATTATTGATAATATGAACAGAAGCCAAAATGATCCCAGAGCCAACTTGTTAAAGTCTTTAAAGCCTTATCTAAAGCCTAGTAGAAAAGACAAAGTTGACCAATACATAAAATTGTTTAGTATGGGAAAAGCATTTGAAATTTTGAATCCTTTAGGTGGTGAAAAAAAGAATGATGTATAGTTACCCATTTTTCAGTTTTCCTTATCTCAGAAGATATACTCCTAGTTCTACTATGTACTATAATAGAGGTGCGTTAGCTACTTCTAAAGTAAAAGAATATCCTCCTGAGTTTTCAAGAGGATATAATAAAGATTATAAATCTTCGACCAAGCCTAAAGATAATAAGAAAACTAATACATCTTCATATGGTTTTAATTTTTTAGATAATTTTTTTAATCAAACTGATCGTAGCGAAGATGAAAGTTATTTTGATTTATTTGGTTTAAAATTATATAATGATGACCTTTTACTTATTGGATTGATTTTCTTTTTGTACAAGGAAGATGTTAAAGATCAATATTTGTTTATTGCTCTTATATTGTTATTATTAAGTTAATATGATTTTATTTTCTTCAACATAAGCATAAGTTTTAATTTCTCTTGTATCTTCTACGTTGTCTTCTCTTTCAATTTCTTTTACAATATCTGCAATACGTATTTGTGCAGATTCAATAGAGGCTGCTGCAATTATAGCCTCTTTATTTCCTTTTGCTCCTGCATGTGCCATTCCCCTTAATATTCCTAGTATTACAACATTATCTTCAGCTAATACTTCAGCCCCTGCATTTACGTCTCCAAGTATTACTAAGCTTCCTTCAAATTCCATTTTTTGTCCTGAACGAATTGAACCTTTATAAAATTTAGTTTCTGAGGTTGCAATTTCCTTATTAAAACTTTTTTTAATTCCATATAATCCTAATTCATTTACTTCTTCTTTTTTCATCTATTTTTAACTCCTTATATAACAGTTTAATTATTGATTTGTGTAGAAGGAATTGCATTAAGGTCTTCCTTCACATCTTTAGCATTCATTCCTAAATATTCATTTATTATCGTTTTTGCTGTATCTCCTACGTTTCCTCCAGAACCTGCATTTTCTATAAAAACTACAATTGCAATTTCAGGATCATCATATGGTGCAAAACCTGCGAACCATCCATTTACTTGGTTTTTAATTCCCGTTTCAGCAGAACCTGTCTTTCCTCCAATATCTATATCTAAATCAGAAAATACATAATAAGCTGTTCCTCCAGTTTCGCTTGTAACTCCTTTCATGCCTTTTAATATAGCATCTAAATTTTCTTTTTTTATATTTAAATCTTTAACTTCTGGTATGTCTTCAATTCCTAGTTTTTCTTTTATTTTTTTCTCATATTCATCTTTTGATATTTTATTTCCATCTGCATCTGTAATAGATTTTATTAATGTAACATCTACTGATTTGCCTCCGTTTGCTAGCATGCTAACATATCTTGCTATTTGGATAGGTGTATAATCATTATAACTTTGCCCAATTACTGCTGAAAGTGTATCTCCTAGTTGCCACTGTTGTCCATATAAATCTTGGCATTGTTTTTTTAAGTCTACTATACCTTCTGCTTCTCCTGACAATTCTATTCCTGTTTTTACTCCAAGTCCATATTCTTTAGCATATTTTATCACAGGATCTATTCCCATTCTGTAACCTAGTTCGTAAAAGAAATAATTACAAGATTTTTTAATCGCTCCCGTAACATTTAAGTAACCATGTCCATAATGTCTATCTGTATATATCCAACAGGCTGGATTATGCCCTCTTGGATATATACCTGTATCATTTATTGTAGTTTGAGTTGTTATTATCTTTTCTTCTAAAGCTGCTGTTGCAACTACCATTTTAAATACAGATCCTGGTGCATAGGTTCCTGAAATTGCCCAGTTATAGCAGTTTTTATTTTTATTATATTCATCTAATTTTGATTGACTTATTCCTGATACAAATAATTCTGGTTCATAATCTGGATAGCTTGCTAGTGCTAGCACTTCTCCAGTTTTTATATTCATTACAATTGCTGCACCATTTTTAGCATTATATTTTTTTCCATATGCTCCATTTGATATTTTTTTAATATTTTCTGCCAAAGCTTTTTCTGTTACTTTTTGTAAGTTTGAGTCAATGGTTAGTGCCACATTATTACCAGCAACCGCTTCTTGTGAAATATATTCCTCTGTAATAGTTCCATCAACTGACATATCAACCTGTCTAACTCCATCTTGCCCTTTTAAATACTCTTCTAAAGTATATTGCATACCCGTTTTTCCTATTGTATCATTCATTCCATACTTATCTTTGTTAGCCTCATATTCTTCTGCTGAAATTGAACCAACATAGCCTAAAATATGTGATGCTAAACTTCCATATGGATATGTTACTATTGGTACCGTTACTACTGCTGTTCCAGGAAATTTGCTGCTTTGTTCTTTTATTTGGTTTGCACTTATATAACTAATATTATTAGATATAATTACTGGCTTGATATTGCTATATCCATTTCTAGAAATTTCATATCTAATTGTCATTATTTTTCTCGCTTTTTCTAGATCATCTTGTTTTATGTCATATTTTTTCTTTAAAAAATTAAAAGCCTCTTCTGCTGTTGCATTTTCATCTATTCCATATTCTTTTTTCCATTTTTTCTGTATTTCTTCATCTTTTGATGTAAAAGCATATGGATTTACGGTAATTGGTAAGTTATCATTATATTTATCTTTATTTTTTTCTAGTAATACTGCTAGATTATATATCGAATTGTTAAAAACATCATTATCTATTTTAGTTTTATAAAGTTCCAAACTAAAACCAGTTTTTGTTGTTACCAATTTATTTCCTGAGTTATCTGTTATATTTCCTCTTGCTGCTTTTACTGTTGACTCTCTTGTTAGTCTAGTATTTGATGTCTCTCTATACTCGCTTCCTTTTATAACTTGTAAGTTAAAAAGTTGGAACAACAAAATAAAGCCAACTATATATGTTATTACTATAATTATATTGTATCTTACTTTTTTAGTCTGCTCCAACATTTCCTCCTTAATAATATCTTGACAATATTTTTTTACTTTTAAAAATATCTTCTAATTTATTCCCCATTTTTTGGATTAATGGGTACAATATTATAGTTAAAATAAGATTGAATATTATCTCTATTATCAGTATTTTTATAAATGGTACAAATTCAAATATAGCTCCATACTTTAATATTTTAAATATGTAATATCCAGTTTCAAAAAACACTGTTCCTGCTATTACTATCAACATTAACATTATTCTACTATCTTTTGAAAAGCTTCTATCTAAATATTCCGCACCAAGTCCAATTAGTGCTAATAAAAAAGCTGACACTCCTATTGCTTGTCCTAGTAAAAAATCTAAAATTATACCAAATACAATACCTAATATAAAGCCTACTTTTTTTCCAATAAATAAACCAATAAATAGCACCAATATTATAAATAAATTTGGCATTATTCCACCTATTGTGAACCATGTAAAAAAGTTAGTTTGTAAAAAATATATTACAAAAAATGCAATTATTAGGCTTATTATTGCTATTGCTTTTTTCATATTTTTCCTTTCTACTATTCATTAGCTATAACTAATACTGTTTGCAATTTTGAAAAATCAACTGCAGTTTCTATATATGCATAACGGTCTATATTATTTTTTGTGTTAACAATTTGCTTAATTGTTCCAATGTGTATTCCTTTTGGATAAATACCACCCAAACCAGATGTCTCAACATTGTCATTTTCTAATAACGTGGCTTCTGTTGGTATATATGAAGCTTTTAATATTGAATTTCCTTCTAATGTTCCTGTAGCAATAATTGCTTCTTTTGATGTACTAATAATACTACTTACAGATGTAGAACTATCTATAATTGTTTGTACTTTTGAAGTATTATCTGTTGTAGATATTACATAACCAACTAAACCTTTATCTGCAATTACAGTCATGTTAGGTTTTATACCATTTTTACTTCCTACATTTATTACCAAAGTTTTTTCATAATTATTTATATTTTTATTTATAATATATGCAGGCAAAGTTTTATATTCTAAATATTTATCCTTCAAATTAACGTATTCTTTTAATGTTTCATTTTCAGATTTT
>SAMEA104315432__coassemble_318_pt1 | contig 25839 bp, 26 predicted proteins | sample SAMEA104315432__metabat2_low_PE_014 | metagenome-assembled genome bin SAMEA104315432 (sample SAMEA104315432) | gut metagenome | biome: Monkey gut; feature: monkey-associated habitat; material: faeces | place: China | collected 2013 | reverse complement strand
TAGTTTTACCACACATCTTACCATTTCAACTGGCACTATTTGTTTAACACCTAATTCTGTATTTTTTTGTATTATATATTCTATTTTATCAGCTTTTGGAAGCCCCTGAAAAATTGTAACTTGCACTTTGCTTTCTACAAAGCTTTTTACGCAGTCTTGTATATCACACATTACATATTCAGGAGTAATTTGAGATATTGTAGTAATATAGTTTAAGGTTGTATCTAAATTGCAAATTGTTAGTTCTTCACCAATTTTAGCTCTTAATACTTGATTTATATGTTTTACATCTTCTCCAATTATCTTTATTTTGTTTTCTTCAATTTGATTTGTTTTTACGAAAAATTTTGGCATTGTTTCTCCTTTTAAATTACTTATATATTTTACCACATTATTATAAAATTGCCAATGGGAACATTAAATTTTAAGTTATTTCTTCTATAATTTCTTGTATATTTGTAACTGGCTTTGCTCCTTGTTTGATAAGATCGTTTGTGCCATATGAATTTGTGCTTGTGATGTTACCTGGTATTACAAATACATCTTTTCCTTGTTCTAGAGCATAGTCTACTGTAATTAGGGTTCCACTTTTTTGTTTTGCTTCTACTACTAATACTCCATTTGAAAGTCCACTAATTATTCTATTTCTTGATGGAAAGTTCATTGGTAATGGCTTTATATGTGGCTCATATTCTGTTATTACTGCTCCACCTTTTTTTACAATCTCATTACATAATTCTTTATTTTCAGCTGGGTATATATGTTTTAGTCCGCTTCCCAATACTGCTATTGTTTTACCATTTGCTTTAACTGCACCTAAATGTGCATATGTATCAATTCCTCTTGCCAGTCCACTTACTATTACAAAGCCTTCTTTGGCAAGATCATAAGCAAAATTAAAAGCCACTCTTTTGCCATAATCACTTGCATCTCTGCAACCAATTATAGCTATTGATGGCTTATTTAAAACTAATTCATCACCCACTAAATATAATTTAGTAGGTGATGAATATATATTGTTTAATTTTTCTGGATATTCTTTTTGAGCTTGATAAATAATTTTCATAAAATTTCCTCCTAAAATGATCAAGCCCCGTTTTTTGTTATTTTATTGATTTTACTACGTTTTCCATTAACATAGCAATTGTCATTGGTCCAACTCCACCTGGAACTGGAGTAATATATGATGCTTTACTTTCTACATTTTGATAGTCAACGTCCCCTACAAGTTTTCCATCTTCATTTCTGTTTATTCCCACATCTATTACTACTGCGCCTTCTTTTACCATATCTGCTGTTACAAATTTTGGTTTTCCAATTGCTGCAACTAAAATGTCTGCTTGTTTTGTTATTTCTCCTAAATTTTTTGTTCTTGAGTGGCAAATAGTTACTGTTGCATTTTTGTTTAATAAGCATTGTGCTAAAGGTTTACCTACAATATTGCTTCTACCAATAACTACTGCATGTTTACCTTCTATATCTATGTTATATTCTTCTAGCATTTTCATAACTCCTGCTGGTGTGCAAGATACAAAGCAGTCTTCTCCAATAGCTAGTTTACCTACATTTATTGGATGAAATCCATCTACATCTTTTTTGTAGTCTATAGTATTAAAAGCTTCTCTAATGTCTAAATGCTTTGGTATTGGACTTTGAAGCAAAATTCCATTAACATCTTTTCTATTATTTAGTTCTTCAATCAAGTTTAATAGTTCTTCTCTTGTTGTGTTTTCAGGTAATAAAAATTCTTCAAACTCTAGTCCAATTTCATTACATGCTTTACTTTTATTACGCACATATACTGCTGATGCACTATCGTTTCCAACCATTATTACTGCTAATTTAGGAAATATACCTTTCTCTTTTAGTCCATCAACCTCTATCTTTAGGTTTGCTCTTACCTTTGCTGCTAGTTCTTTTCCATTTATAATTATTGCCATTAGTTTTCTCCTTCTTTATTTTGTCTTATTATATAATACTGTTGTTCAAATGACAATAATTTTGTGTTATTTTTGTGTTGCAAAGTTTATTCCTCTTGCAACAACGTCTTTCATATTTTCAATTAAATCGTCTATTTCTTTTGGAGTTACTATAAAGTTATAGTCTTCTGGTGTTAATACTTCTTTTATCATTTCATATTTATCTTCTTCTTGTAATTGATTTAAAAATTCATTTGACTTTGCTTCTTCTTGAACCTTTTGAATGAATAAATCTAAACTGTCTGCAGCTATTGTTGCCGCTTCTACAACTGTTGGTATTCCTATTGCAATAACTGGCACTCCTAAAGTGTCTTTTGTTAGTTCTTTTCTTTCATTTCCAACCCCTGCACCTGGAACAATTCCTGTATCTGCAAGTTGTACTGTACTGCTGATTCTCTCTATGCTTCTAGATGCTAGTGCATCAATTACAATTATCAATTTTGGATGAATGTTTTCTACTATTCCTTTTATGACTTCTAGTGTTTCTATTCCAGTAGTTCCAAGAACTCCTGGCGCTATGGCACTTACCGGTCTAGTGTCTTTATCAAGTACATCTGGCATATAGTTTAGCAAATGTCTTGTAATATCTATTTCATTTACTACTTTAGGTCCTAATGCATCTGGTGTAACATATAGATTTCCTAGTCCAACTACTAATATATCTTCTTGTGGGCCTACTAAGGCTCCAATTAAATTTTTCAATTCCTTTGTTACTGCTTCTGATGCTTTTTGTATTTCGTCTTCTCCTGCTATTTTTAAATTTTTAATATCTATAGTAATATATGTGCCTTTTCTTTTACCTATTGCTTGTTCTCCATTATCATTTAGTACTTTTACTCTTGATATTTTTATATCATCTGTAAAGCTTTCTTCTTGTGTTTCTAGTCCATCTACTTCATTTGATATATTATTGGCTTTTTTAAATATATCTCTTCTTTCTAAGGCTAAATCAGTTCTAAAATTAATCATATAATCTACCTCCAAAAATATTATTTCCATAAACTACATGATTATTCTAAAAAACACTTGATATTTTTTGTTTTTTTTGCTATTATATGTAGGTAATATTTATGCAGGTGTGGCGGAATTGGCAGACGCACAGGACTCAAAATCCTGCGAAGTAACATTCGTGTGGGTTCGACCCCCACCACCTGCACCACAAAAAATCTCTAGATTTCTCTAGAGATTTTTTTATTTCACATTGTATTCAATACAGTGTACTTTAATTATTCTATTTGTGTATTCGTCTTGTAAATAGTTTATTTTGAATTCTTCTTTATTAGTTTCTTCCAGTTTGTATTTACTTAAGTCAACTAATACTTCGTCTGATAAATTCATTCCCAATGGTAGTGTTTGATTTGTATTTTCAAACAATATAATATTTGAATAGTATAAAGTTGGCATAGCCTCTTTTATATTTATTTTATATAAAAATATTTCGTCTTTATCCACATTATCAGCTATTGCTTTATTAATATCTAAGTGTAATATATTTAAATTATCAGTATTTAATTCACTATTTGATGTCATATATACATGTATATCTTGAGGTGCCAATATTTTACTAAATGCCTCTTTTAATAAATTTAAATAATTTCGCATCATGTCTATATATACGTCTAACTCAATTTGTTTTGTTATATTTAATACTCTATATTTATTTTTTTCAACTTCTCTATGTTTTGTATTATTTATAACCTTTGTATTATCTTCTGATAGGCCTCCAAATATATCAAAATCCTTGATTTTTGCTGAATCTATATTCTTCTCATATTCTTCTCTTAATTTATTTAAATTGTTTTCTAGTAATTTTTTCTGTTCTTCGCTTAACTGGTTAGTTTTAGTATTATTTAAAATTTGAGCTGAACTCAAATCTTGTTTTATTGCAAAAACAGCATCTTTTTCATTTTTAGATAATTTTCTTCTTTGAACCTCGTCTACCTTTTTCCCAAAGTCTTCAATATCTTCTTCATAATCAAAACTTTTTCCTATTTTCTCCTTTGGTGCACTTTCGTCTTCCTCTCCCTCATTTAAACTAGGCAATTCATCTTTATTTGTAAATTTCCAAAATTCAAAAATACTTTTTTTATGAAGTTCTATTTCATTTAAATAAATATTTGCATTTTTTATTTTTCTTTCTAGATTTATGTTTTTAAGTTCCAAAGCTTTTTCATCTATTTTTAAAGCTCTTGACATCTTCTTTCTAGCTTCTAGTTTGGTACAAATCTCTATTAAATCCTCAATTGTGTACTGCTTATTTTCTTCTAGTGGTAACTGTTCTTTTTCTTGTACCTTTTGTTTTTTTGGTGTATTTTTAGTTTTTCCCTTTTCTATTGGTTTTAGTTCCTTTTTTCTTGTAGAAAAATAGTATTTAACCTTTCCAAAGAAAGTCTTTTTACATTCTAGAAATGTAGATATTTGACGTTGTTTATTTAAATATTCTGTTGTTTGTTTTTCAACAGTATCTTTCATTTGCTGTAGTTTTTCTTGTGCTTCTTTGATTCTTTTTTCTTCTAGGTTTACCAATAGTCTTTTTTGATTTGCTTCAAATTGAATAAAGTTTGTTAATTCATCATAATCAATTTCCTTCTCGCCTATAATAGTCATGAGACTAAATTCTAGTGCTCCTTGGTCACTTATTTTTGTTTTAAAGTTATAGTCATCTGGAAAAGCTGTTGATAATATGAATAAGGCTTTTATCAATTTATATTGTTTTACTGCTTCTTCTTTATTGTCTAGAGTAATAATATAGTCACTCTTTACATTTTCGTACACATTTGCTTTTCCAATTATTTTTAGATGCAATTTACCCTTTTGGTCATAAACTTCATATATGTTTGGCCATTCTTTTACATAGTACCATAAGTAGTTTTCTAAATCTGTTATTTGACTTCTTAGTAGCAAATTACCTGAGTATTCTTGGCAAGTAATAGGAACAAAAATTGTTTCTTTTTTTCTATTTTTTTTGCTTTCAATTTGTTTTTTTAATAAGTAGAAAAGTGCTGCATTGTTATATTCATTTGTTGGTACTAGCATAAAATATTGGTCTGATACATCAGAATAATATATTTGCCAAGTATAATTACCTTCGTATTTTACTTGATTTGGTATTTTTTTATTTAAATTTTCTTGATCTTTTTCTACTTTTTGAATATCTTGTATGTTGGTGTCATTAAGTAATTTTAGAAATGTAGCAAATTTTTCAACATTTTGCTCTGTTTTTGAATCTAAATAATTTACAATTGGACTACTCAACTTATATTTTTCATTTAAATTTGTTAGCCTATCTGCTGGAGTTAAAAGAATTTCAATGTCATTTACATCTATGTATTTATACACTTTATATGTTGTATCATTATATGATTTTAAGGGTCTAAAAGAAAATGGAGTAAATTCTGTTAAGAATTTTGGTATTCTTTCTAAATTTAATCCAATATATTCTAATTTTTCTTTCAATTTTTCTTTATCTTCTGCAATATTCTTACGCATTTTTTCCTCCTGTGAATTCTATGAGTTTTTGGAGCGGGTAGCGGGAATCGAACCCGCGCGATCAGGTCGGAAGCATGACATTCTACCACTAAATTATACCCGCAAAGCTTATACATTTATTATAAGCTAAATTTCATATAATTGCAATATTTTTCAATAGCTATTTATATCAGTTTATATTGAATTTTTTCAAATGATTATATATAATACTAATGAGGTGTTTTATATGAATTTAGAAAACTTAAATCAATTTTTTATAAATAAACATGTGTGGATTATTTTGTTAGCTATTATTATCTCTATAATTCTTTTAAGAGCAAAGGATAGAATTCTTAATAGAGCAATTAGAAGAATTGAACAACGTGATAATTCAAGAGAGTTCAAAAGAGAGATTACATACATAAAACTTGCTAAACATATTATAAACTATGTTATTATAATTATTGCATTTTTATTTATTTTGCAATTGCTAGGATTTAATGTTAGCTCTTTAATAGCTGGACTTGGGGTTGTTTCTGTTATAGCTGGCCTTGCTCTTCAAGATGCTTTAAAAGACATGATTATGGGGTTTAATATTATAATTGATAACTACTTTTCGGTAGGAGATATTATAAAAATTGGTGATGTTGAAGGAAAAGTAATTGAGCTTGGAGTTAAGTCAACTAAATTAAAAGATGTAAATAACGATAATATCTTTGTTATTGCTAATAGAAATATATCGCAATCCTTACGATTATCTGACCAATTAGTAGTTGACGTTCCAGTCTCATACGATGAACCTACAGAAAAAATTGAAAAACTTATAGATATAATGGTTGAACAGATATCTCAATGTCCTAATATTAAAGGTGCAAAATATCTAGGCATAAGTGAATTTAAAGATTCCTCTGTGGCTTATAGGATAATGATATATTGTTCCCCTGAATACAAACTAGCTTCAAGAAGATATGCTTTAAGAATTATAAAATTAACATTAGATGCAAACAACATAATAATACCATATAATCAACTTGATATTCATCAGAAATAAAAGTGGGCTTCAATAAAGTCCACTTTTACTCTTCTACATATCCTATGTATGGTAAGTTTCTATATTTTTCATCATAGTCTAAACCATATCCAAGTACAAATTTATTTTCTATTTCAAATCCGACATAATCTAAATCTATTTCTTTTTGTCTTCTTTCTTTTTTATCTAGAAGTACACATATTTTTAAGCTCTTTGGTTTTTTAGTTTTTAAATAATCACGCAAATAATTTAATGTTATTCCTGAATCTATTATATCTTCAATAATTATTACATTTTTATTTTCTATGTCTTCACTTATATCTAATCTAAAGTTTAATTTTCCTGTTGTTTCTCTGTTATTTACTCCATAACTGCTAACTCCTACAAAGTCTAATATTACATCACTTCCAGTAATTTTTTTAGATAAATCTATTGTAAAATATACAGCTCCTTTTAATGTACATATTAAAACAATATCCTCTCCATTATAATCTTTTGAAATTTGGTTTGCTAATTCTTCTATTCTTTTATTTAAAGTTTCTTCATTTATTAATATCTTATGTTCAAACATTTTTTTACTCCTTTTATCCTAGTTTATCTCCATTTTCTACCTTTTCAGTTGGTTGTATTAACACTACTCCTTGTTTACTGTATGTTCCTAATACTAATACTTGTGAAAGGAAATTTGCTATTTGTTTTTCTGGAAAATTAACAACTGCAAGTATTTGCTTTCCTTCTAATTCTTCTGGTTTATATACTTCTGTTATTTGTGCAGAAGATTTTTTTATTCCAATCTCGTCCCCAAAATCAATTTCTAATTTGTATGCAGGTCTTTTAGCTTCTTTAAATATGTCTGCCTTTACAATTGTTCCAACCCTAATATCTAATTTCATAAAATCATTAAATATCGCCACGTAAAACCATCTCCCCAAATTAAATTTTTATAATGTTATCACAAAATTCAAAAATATACAACAAAAATTCATTTTATTTTTGTAATAGAAACTTCTAACAAGAGCATACCGAATTTGGTATGCTCTTGTTTTTATTTTTATTTATATTCTTCTACTTCTTTTTTAATTTTTGATATAAAGTCTTCTAGTCCCATTGCTCCAATATCACCATCTGATCTAGAACGAACTCCTACTGCGTTTGCCTCTACTTCTTTATCTCCTATAATTAACATATATGGAATTTTTTGAAGTTGTGCTTCTCTAATTTTGTAACCAATTTTTTCTTGTCTCTCATCAAGTTCTGCACGAATTCCATTGTTGTCTAGTTCTTCTAAAACCTTTTCTGCATATTCTTTATGTGCGTCAGCTATTGGTAATATTTTTACTTGTACTGGTGATAACCATGTTGGGAATGCACCTGCATAATGTTCTGTTAAAATACCAATAAATCTTTCAAATGAACCAAATAATGCTCTATGTAGCATAATTGGTGTTTTCTTTTCTCCGTCTGAATCAATGTATGATAAATTAAATCTTAATGGTAATTGGAAGTCAACTTGTACTGTTCCCATTTGCCATTCTCTTCCTAAACAGTCTTTCATTTTAATATCAATTTTTGGACCATAGAAAGCACCGTCGCCTTCATTTACACGATAGTTGTCTTTACCACATATCTCATCTAATACATCTTTTAAGTCCGCTTCTGCTTTATTCCATAAATTGATGTCCCCCATATAATCTTCTGGTCTAGTAGATAATGTTAGTATAAAGTCTAATCCAAATATATTATATAGTTTTTTAGCAATTTCAAGAATGTTCTTAATTTCTTCTTTAATTTGTGATTCCATAACATAGTTGTGTGAATCATCTTGTCTAAACATTCTTACACGGAATAAACCATTTAATTGTCCAGATTTTTCATTACGATGGATAACATCTATATCACTAAATCTTAAAGGTAAGTCTTTGTAGCTTCTTAATTTGCTTTGATAAATTTTAATAGAGTTTGGACAGTTCATTGGTTTTAAAGCTTGTTCTTTTCCATCACTATCTATTAAAACAAACATATCGTCTTTGTAATGATCCCAATGTCCTGATGTTTTCCACAAACTACTACTGTTTAATTGTGGACCAGAGAATTCTTGATATCCTCTCTTTTTATGTTCTTTTCTCCAAAGATCTATAAGTATATTCATCATTGTAAAGCCTTTAGGCATCCAATATGCCATACCTGGTGCAGTCTCATCAAAGAAGAATAAATCTAATTCTTTACCTAATTTACGGTGATCTCTTTTTTTAGCTTCTTCTAACATGTGTAAATATTCTTCTAGCATACTTGCTTTAGGGAATGCAATACCATAAATTCTTTGAAGAGTTTGTTTTGTTTCGTCTCCTCTCCAATATGAAGCTGATGAATGTAATAATTTAAATGCTTTTACTGAACCTGTGCTCATAATATGTGGTCCTGCACATAATTCTTTAAATTCACCTTGATCATAAAAACTAATTTCTTCGTCTTCTGGTAATTCTTCAATTAGTTCTACTTTGTATGGTTCTTTTCTATCTTTCATTAACTTAATAGCTTCTTCTCTTGGAAGAGTATATCTTGTAATTGGTAAATCCTCTTTTACAATTTTTTTCATTTCTTCTTCGATTTTAGCTAAATCTTCCTCTGTAAATGGTTTTTCTACATCAAAATCATAATAGAATCCATTGTCAATAGATGGACCAATTGTTAATTTTACGCTATCTCCATATAGTCTTTTTATAGCTTGTGCCATAATGTGAGATGTTGTGTGCCAATATGCCTTTTTACCATCTAAATCATCAAAAGTTAAAATTTCTAATTTACAGTCTTTTTCAATTATAGTACGTAAATCTTTTACCTCTCCATCAATTTTGGCAGCCATAGCATTTCTTGCTAAGCCTTCACTCAATTTTTTTGCTACTTCTAAAACAGAAGAACCTTCATTAACCTCTATTTTAGAACCATCTTTAAGTTCTACTTTTACCATTATTTTTCCTCCTTTAAATTTTACAATTTTAGTGCTTATTTTTATTTTTTAGCAATACAAAAGCACTCCTAAAGTATTGCTACTTTAGGAGTGCTTATATACACGGTTCCATCCTATTTTTAACTTAATTACTCTTTAACGCAGATATACGCCTAGCTTTTAACTAGGAACTAATGAGGTAGTTTTTCAAATCTGTTTATTTAAGCTGGCTTTCAGCCGGTGACCAACTCTCTCTTTCAACAACCTTGATTTTACTTTGTCTCATTTTTGTCTTTATTTTTCAAACTATATATTATTATACTCGCTGTTTTCACAAGTGTCAAGTAGTTTTATATAAGTTTTAATATATCTTCTTTTGGTTGTACTCCTATTGTTCTGCCTGATTCTACCCCATTTTTTATAACTATAAATGCTGGAATTGTCATTATTTCATATTCTTCTGCTAGTTCATGATTTTCATCTACATTTACCTTGCATACTTTTAATTTGTCTCCCATTTCTTCTGCAATTTGGTCTATTACTGGTGACATCATTCTGCATGGTCCACACCAACTTGCCCAGAAATCTATTAAAACTGGTACATTTGCCTCCATTACTTCTTTTTCAAAATTATCTTTGTTTAATTCTGTTACACTCATTTTATTTACCTCCAAAATTTATTTTAACACAGCTAAACCAGCCTTTGCACCTTCATATACAGCTTTTGATATTTGTAGTAATCCTCCTGTGCAGTCTCCACATGCAAACAAACCTGGTACTGTAGTTTCCATATTTTCATTTACAATAATATTATTGTTTTCAATTCTCGCTCCAATTTTTCTGGCCAAGTCACTACTTGAAGCTGTTCCCATTGCAATAAATACTCCGTTTAGATTTTGTATTGTATTGTCTTCAAATTCAACCTCTTCAAGTTTTGTATTTCCCCTAAATTCTCGTATTTTTTTGCTATTTACTTCAATACTACTATCTCTGTTTTCTACCATATTATTTCCATTTGTAAGTATAGTTACTGAACTTGCAACAGGTTTTAATGTTTCAAACTCGTGTATAGCATAGTTTCCGTCACCTAATACTGCAACATCCTTGCCTTTATAAAAGAAAGAATCACATACTGCACAATAGCTTACACCTTTTCCTTCAAATTCTTTTATCCCTTTTATGTTTGGAACATTTCTACTTACTCCTGTAGCTAGTATTACTGCTTTTGCTTCATACTTTGAATTAACAGTTTCTATAGTAAATTGATTTATATATTCAATATTTATTATTTCGTCTTCTATAAAATCTATACCTAAATTCTTGGCTTGTTTTACTCCGTTTTCATATAACTCTTTGCCAGATATTCCATTTTCAAATCCATAGTAATTATCTATTTTTTCTGCTTTTTGTAATGCGCCAATCCCCTTTGATATTACTAATATTGATAAGTTTCTTCTTTTAGCATAAATTGCTGCTGTAATTCCAGCTGGGCCACTGCCAATTACTATTACATCATACATTTTGCTTCCTCCTGTTAGTTATTATACACTAAATTATACTTTTTTGAAATATAAATTAGAAATAATTTTTTGATTTTAAAATTTTTAAATTTTTTTCAAAATTTGCTTGACAGGCCGAACAACTTTTTGTATACTATATACGAACATTGATTTGGAGAATATTTATTTTGTTAGGAGGCTTTAATTATGAGTATTTTAAAAAATAGAAGTAATGTAATTTCATATACAGTAAACAAGGAAATCGGTTCAAACTGCTATGTTTCAGTAGATGGTGGTGAGGTTGTAGTTAATGCCCCTTGGTATTTTTCTAGAAAACAAATTCAAACAGTTATTGAAGAAAAAAAGCAATGGATTTTAAATAAAATAGAAGAATACCAACAACAAAATATGGTATATTCTGATAAAGGAAATATTATAGTTTTAGGTGCGAGCCATCAAGTACGTTTATATTACAAAAATGTAGATGCTCCTAGTATCAATTTAGTGAATCGTACTATTGAAGTTGTTCTTCCTAATAAATACAAAAAAATAGAAACTGCTCAAGTTTTAAAAATATTAGTTGACAAACTTTATGAAAAGGTTGCTGAACAAGAAGTTGAAAGAGCTATGGAAAAAACAAGATTATTGTTAGGTTATGCACCAGAAGATTATGAAGTTAAAAAGATGGCTAACAATATTATGGCACATTTTTCTAGTGAAGAACAAAAAATATCTATAAATTACAATATTGCTAAATATGACAGAAATGTTATTGATTATATTGTATTACATGAATTCTGCCATATGAAATACAAAATTCATACAAAGAATTTTTGGAAAATAATTGCTAAATATATGCCAAGTTATGAAAGATATGAAAATATTTTAAAAGGCTTGTCATATTAAAATAACCTTAATTAGTTTTTAACAACAAAAATTGCTAACCGTTATAGGTTAGCATTTTTGTTATTAGCTATTATTTATTTTATCTTCTAATATAGTCTATATATTCATAATCAAATGGATTTGCTTCATTTTTTAAGCCTTTTTCTATTTTAATAGCTTTCCATTCTTCATCTTTAATTTCTGGGAAATATACATCTCCTTCAAAATCTTGATTTATTTTTGTTATATACATTTTATCTGCATATGGCATAAGTAATTTATATATAGTTGCTCCACCTATTATAAAGTTCTCTTCTTCTGAATTCTTGTATTTATCTAATAGGCTTATATCTGATAATATTTCCACGTTTTCATCATCAATATTCATTTGTGCATCATTACATAATATAACATGTTTTCTATTTGGTAGCACCCTACCTAAAGATTCAAATGTTTTTCTTCCCATAATTATGGTATGACCTGTTGTAAGTGCTTTAAATCTTTTTAAATCTTCTGGTAAATGCCATATTAGTTTATTATCTTTTCCTATTACATTATTATTTGCTATTGCTACTATAATACTTAACATATCCTTCTCCTTTTTATACAGATACTGGCATTTCTATTTTTCCTAAATGTTCATATCCTTCTAGTTTGATATCATCTATTGTAAATTTATAAAAGTCCTTAATCTCTGGGTTTATCCATAATTTTGGTGCTGGTAAAGCTTTGTCTCTTCTTGATAAATGTTCTTTCATTCCTTCTATTTGATTTTCATAAATATGTGCATTACTAATGCAAACGGTTAATAATCCTGGTTTATATCCTGTCACTTGTGCTAATAGATGTACTAATACTGCATATTGCACAACATTAAATGGATTTCCTAAAGGTAAGTCATTTGAACGAATTGTCAACATACAATTTAATTTTCCATCTGTTACATCCCAACAACTATTAAATACACATGGATATAATGCACCTGTGTCTAGATATGGAATTTGCCATAAGTTTATAATCATCCTTCTATTTTGTGGGTTTGTTTTTAGTTGTTCTATTAGCGTATCTATTTGATGGAATTCTTTTACTATCCAACCATATGCTGTACCAATTGTTCCATCTTCCATTTCCCATTCGTCCCAAATATGTACATTTTCTGCCTTTAATTCTTCAACACTATTAGATTGTTTTTGAAATATCCATAAAAGTTCTTTTACTGCTGTTTTAAATGCTACAAATTTTGTAGTTAGTATTGGGAATTCCTCTTCTAAGTTGAATTGCATAATTTGGTGTGGTAATTTATATGTTGCTACACCTGTTCTATTTTGGTCATAATAGCCATCTTTTAGAATTTTATCTACTATGTCTAAATAAATATCATCAAATTTACTCATTATATTTCCTCCTAATATATACTTATATTTTTATATCATAATTAAACATAAAAGTAAATTATGGAAAAGTGGTTGTAATACAAACTTAATTTTTTTGTAATGTTTTTGTAATATTACATATGCATATTAAAGTCAGGCACATATTCTTCTTCATGTTCTCCGAGTTCTTGTATATATCCATTTTCTAATTCTAAGGTATATAAGTAATTTTCTATTTCTTTATACTCTTTTTGGCTTAACTTTCTATTTAATAACCTATCTTCTTTCGCTTTATATGTTGGAAAATATTGTGCCATAACACTTACATATGTGCCTTCAGGCATATTTTCTTTTATCCATTTTAAAATATGTTTTGAATTTTGAATATGGTTTGGTAATACCAAATGTCTAATAATTACACCTCTTTGTATTATACCATCTTCATCAAATACTGGCATTCCAACTTGTTTTTGCATTTCTTGTATTGCTGTGGTTGCTATTTTAAAGTAATTATCTGCTTTAGAATATTTAGTGCTTAGTTCATTTGAGTAATATTTTAAATCTGGTAAATATACATCTATGTAACCATCTAGCATTTTTATAGTTTCTACATTTTCATATCCATTAGTGTTGTATATAACTGGTATATGTAAGCCATTTGCTTTTGCTATTTTCAATGCTTCTATAATTTGGTAAGCATACATTGTTGGCGTAACTAAATTTATATTATTTACTCCTTTTGCTTGTTGGTCCAATATTATTTTTGCAAGTTCTTCTACTGTTACTTCTTTTCCTTTTCCAAGTTGACTTATTTCATAGTTCTGGCAGTATATACAATTCAAATTACAGTTGCTAAAAAATATTGTTCCAGAGCCGTTTTTACCGCTTATACTTGGCTCTTCGTAGTTATGTATAGATGCTAATGCAATTTTTATTTTATCATTACATTTACAATATCCAGCTTTTCCATTTGCTCTATTTACTCCGACAATTTCTTGGACAAATATTACATTTCTCTAAATTCATTTTTTCTCCCTATATAATTGTTATTTTTTAATATTTGTATTATAATATCTTATAACTATTTTGTAAAGTTTAGGAGGAAGAAATGAGTTTTATTGAAAGAGAATATAAAGTTGATATTAGGCATATTGGAACTAGTAATTTGATTACTAATTATGGTATTTTGTGTTTGCTTGAAGATATTGCTACTGTTCATTCTGATATTGCTGGTTATGGTATAGCTCAAATACCTTTTACTCATGTTTCTTGGATTTTACTTAATTGGAAAGTATCTGTTCTTAAAAGAGTTGCTTTTGGAGATACTGTAAAGGTTAGAACTTGGTCTGTACCATATAATGAATTATTTACTTTTAGAAATTTTGAAATTTATGATAATGATAATAATTTAATTTGTATTGCAAGTTCTAAGTGGACTTTAGTTAATTCTGATACAAAGACTCTTACTAAGATTACAAAAGAAATAGCACTTAGTTATGACCCTGAAGACAAATTGGTATTTGATAAACTTGAAATTGCAAAATTAAAAGAACCAAACAATTCTGAGCATACTTTTAGTTTTAATGTTTTAAGAAGAGATATTGATTTTAATAATCATATGCATAATTTGTACTATCTCCTATATGCTTATGAGGCATTACCTAGTGAAGTTTATGAAAAAGGCGAATTAAATAATTTTGAAATTATGTATAAGTCTGGTAGTATGTTAGGTGATAAAGTTGACTGCTATTATTCTTACGAGAATGATGCACATTACGTTGTAATGAAAACTGATAATAAATTACATGCTATTATTAAATTAAATTAATATTCCTAGCGGTTGCATTTTGCATCCGCTTTTTTCTTTTATCACATTTTTTGTTTTTATGTCATAAAATGTAATATGAATTTAATTTAAGGAGGAATATTAAACATGTTTAATCGTTATAACAGATGTTGTTGTCAAAACAAATATAATCCTGAGATTATAGAGTCATTATGTAATGATGTTGGTACAACAGCAGATTATGCCCAAGACCCTATAAATAGTTGTGGTTGCAGCTGTAATAATATGATGAACAGCAATTCATGTGGTTGTGGTTTTGATGAAGAGCCCGTTTCTAATATGTTTCCATCTAATCCAATGTTGGGTCAAAGCTATGTACCACTTCAAGAAATGGATAAAACCTTTACACCTTGCTGTGGTTTAAAAATGGGAACCATATTCCCTGAATTGGTAAGTCTATATATGCCTGGTCAAAGTATGGCTGAAAATGACTATTTAAGAAGAACTAATGAAATTGGAAAGGGGTGTAATGGTTAATGGAAGATGAAAATAGAGATTACAATAGAGCTGATATGCTAAATAGTATTAAAAGTTTAAATTTTGCTGTTATTGAGTTAGGTTTATATTTAAACACTCATCCAGATGATGAAAGAGCTCTTTGTTTACACAGAGAATATTGTAGACAATTGAAAGATATAAAAGACAAATATCAAAAAGTTTATGGACCTTTAAGCATTTACTACCCATGTAATAAGTGGAGATGGCTTGAAGAACCATGGCCATGGGAAGGAGGAAATATTTAATATGTGGACTTATAATAAAGTATTAGAATATCCGGTTAATATAAAACGCCCCAATGCTAAACTTGCTAAATTTATCATTTCTCAATATGGTGGGCCTGATGGTGAGCTTGCCGCTTCTCTTCGTTATTTATCTCAAAAATTTGGTATGCCTGACCAAATTGCAAAGGCTACTTTAAATGATATAGGTACTGAAGAATTAGCACATTTAGAAATGGTTGGTACTATTGTTCATCAATTAACTGAAGGCTTAAGTATTGAAGAAATTAAAGCTGCTGGTCTAGGTGATTATTACACTGATCACGGTGTAGATATATATCCTCAATCTGCTGCTGGTGTACCTTTCTCTGCAAATTGTCTTGCTTGTAAGGGTGACCCAATTGCTAATTTACAAGAAGACTTGGCTGCCGAACAAAAAGCTAGGGCAACTTATGAAAAATTGATTGATTTATGTGCAGATGACCCAGATGTTGTTGATCCTCTTCGTTTCTTAAGAGAAAGAGAAGTTGTTCACTTCCAAAGATTTGGTGAGGCATTAAGAAATGTTCAAGATAGACTTGCTCAAAGAAAATTTTTTACAAGTGGAATGAATAATACAAATGGTATGAATAATAACACAAACAATAATGATTGTGGTTGTGGAATGTAAATATATTAAAAGTGGCACCTATGAGATGCCACTTTTTTTATTCTTTATTTGTTCTATTAAATGCTGGTATTTCTTCCATTGCTGTGTTTTTAGCAGTTCTTATTAAAGTTTGAAAGAACTCCATAATCATTTTCTTACTTTCGTCATCTAAGCTTTGGTATTTTTTAAGCATTAGTCTTACATCTGTAAATAGTCTTTCTTTTATTTCTTTGAAGCTATTTGCGTCTGTTGTATTTATTATTTCAAATATTGCATCAATTACTTTTTCTCTTTGTTTTGGTTCTATTTCTTTTAGCCATTCTTTTAATGTTTTGTCTACAAATTGGCTTCCATTTGTAACCTCAGCTAAGCTTACAAGTTTTTTACCTTCAAGTTGCCAACTGTACAAATCATGTTGCATAAGACCTTTTTGAACACTTTGAACAATAGTGTATTTTTCCTCATGGTTAAGTAGTCTTCCTATAACTGATGATTGCGGAATATATGTATGTACTTTGTTTATTGCTTACACCATATTCTTTATATTCATTTGTATCTGTTATTTCTTCTACAAAGCCAGGGCCATCATTATTATATACATTTATGATTCTATTTTTTACAGTTTTATTTGCAAATGCCGCAGCATATACTGCAAGGTTTCCACCTTTTGAGTGCCCACCTATTCTTATTTTTTGTTTATATTTTTTTGCAATTTCATTTACATATTGTGCTGAATCTCTTTGTGAAGCAATATGTGCCTTAAAGCTCATATTAAAATCTTCTTTCCAGCCAACTAAGGTATCGTCTGTACCTCTATATGTTACAAATATTGTATTGTCTGGCATTACAACTGTAACTGCAAAAAATTGTCTTTCCTCTTCTTTGTTGAATTTATTTACCATATGAGTTACAAGCATTTTTCCAAACCTTGCGGACTTACCCAGTAATGGTATAAGGTACTTGTCATCCTCCCAAAGTATTCTTAAGGTTGTTTGATCAGCTTGTTCAAATCTTTTTGCAAATTCTTCTATAGTTATTTCTTCATTTCCTTCTGTTAGTTGTTCAAATGGAAAGTAAGATAGCCTTGATAATATTAGTCCATCAATTTCATTGAACTCGTCATTTTTTAATTCTAAGTCTCCTCTCCATTTAACATAGTCACAAACATTCGCCATATATTACTCCATTCCTTTCAACATATATTGGTTCACATTGCCATATTGAAAAAGAATTAAATTTTGGCAAGGAAAATTTTATTTAAAAGGCAAGGGCGCATACGTGTGTATGTAACCGCGTTTTAAATGAAATTTGACGCAGCCAAAATTGTAATTATTTTTCAATACTAGTCTGCCTTTTCAACAGCCTCACATATCCTACTCATAGTCTCAACACACTCTATTGGATATTCTCCTGTTGCAGTTTCTCCTGATAACATTACATAATTTGCCATATCATATACAGCATTTGCTACATCATTCACTTCTGCTCTTGTTGGTCTTGGATTATGTGTCATTGACTCTAACATTTGAGTAGCTATTATAACTGGCTTTCCTGCTCTGTTACATTTTCTAATAAATTCTTTTTGTCTAATTGGAACTTCTTCCATTGGAATTTCTACGCCTAAATCTCCTCTTGCTACCATAATTCCATCAGACACTTCTAGTATTTCATCAAAGTTATCTATTCCTTGTCTATTCTCTATTTTAGCTATTATTTTGATGCCTTCTCCACCATTTTCTTGTAATACTTTTTTTATGTTCAATATATCTTGTGCACTACGTACAAAAGATGCTGCAATACAATCAAATCCTGCTTTTATTCCAAACTTTATATCTTCAATATCTTTTTCTGTTGGACTTGGAAGATTTATTTTCATTCCAGGAATGTTAATACTTTTAGTATTAGTCAATTTGCCACCGTCTATTACTTGGCACACAATATCAGTTCCTTTTATTTCAGTAACTTTTATTTTTATTAATCCATCATTTATTAAAATAACTGTGCCTGCACTTACCTCATTGTATAAGTTTTTATAAGTTATTGAAACTTGTTCTTTATTTCCAATTATATCTTCTGTTTTTAGTGTAAATGTATCTCCAGGATTTAGCCAAATTTCTCCATTTTCAAATTTTCCAATTCTTATTTCTGGTCCTTTTGTATCTAGCATCAAAGAAACTTTCTTTCCAACTTTTGCCCTTACTTTTTTAAAATTTTCTATTCTTTCCTCTTGGTCTTGATAATTTCCATGTGAGAAGTTAATTCTACCTACATTCATCCCTGCTAGAATAAGTCTTTCTAATACTTCTGGACTATCTACTGCTGGTCCTAAAGTACATATAATTTTTGTCTTTCTCATTTTAAGCTCCTTCCTATACATAAAGGGCGTTTATGTTACGCCCTTTATTCTTTTGTAATCCATTTTATTAAATTTAAGTTTGCTGAATCTAATATCATTTCATGTTTTGGCATTACTCTAAAAGTATATCCATAGTTTCCACCATTTACTAGATTTACTTTTGCTTTGTAAGTATATGTTCTGGTTTCTTCATCTACTTCTTCTAGTTCCATTGGAATTATAGTAATATCATCTACTGTTCCATTTTCACTTATTCTTCCATAATATACTTGTGCTTCGATATTTTCTTTGTTAATGTTTGATAACTTAACTTTACATTTTACTTCAATGTTGTTTCCTGCATCTAATGTGATATTGTCTAAATTATTTTCTTGAGTTATTTCAATATCATTCCATGCATTTTTTATGCTTTCTTTCCAATTGTCAAACTCTCCTGCTTTTCCTAGGTCAGTATAATAATTGTTATACAAGTTGCACAATGGAATATATAGTTTTTGAACATAGTCTGTCAACATTCTAGCAGTGCTATACCTTCCACCATTTGACATTATAGATTCCTTCATGGTCTGCATCCATTTTTCTGAAATTCCATTTTCATCTTTTTCATAATACATTGGAATTATCTTATTTTCTAATGTGTCATATATGCTTTGGCTATCTGCTCTATCTTGTGTTTCATAGTCAGAATATTCTAATGATTCTCCTACTTTCCAACCATTTTTAGAATTATATCCTTCTGCCCACCAACCATCTAAAACACTAAAGTTAATTGCACCATTAACAGCTGCTTTTTGTCCACTAGTACCTGATGCTTCCATTGGTCTTCTAGGTGTATTTAACCAAATATCTACTCCACTAACTAAGTATTTAGACATTTCTAAGTTATAGTTTTCTAATAAAAATACTTTTCCTTTAAACTGTGGTTTCATTGAAATTTCATGTATATATTTTATTAAATCTTGGCCTTCTTTATCTGCTGGATGTGCTTTTCCTGCAAATATAATTTGTACCTTTTGATTTTTATTATTTAATATTTGTGTTATTCTCTCTAAGTCTTTAAATATCAATGTAGCTCTTTTATATGTTGCAAATCTTCTAGCAAATCCTATTGTTAAAGCATTAGGGTCTAAGCCATCTACTATTTTCATTATTTCATCATAATTATATCCACATCTTCTTAATCTATTTATTGTATTTTCTTTAACAACTGCTAACATTTTTGCTTTACGTTCTTGATGTGCTTTCCAAAGCTCCTCATTTGGAATATCAGCTATTTTTTTCCATACCTCATTGTCATAGATTTTGTCTTGCCAATATGGGATTAAATATTTATTATATAATTCTTTTAAATATGGTGAAAGCCATGAGCAAGTGTGAATTCCATTTGTTACATATGTGATAGGAGATTCATTTGCAGCAATTTCTGGCCACACTTCTCCAAATAGTTCTCTTGAAACTGCACCATGTAGTTCACTTACTCCATTTTTCTTTCCTGCAACTTTTAATGCTAATATTCCCATATTAAAGCCTGTTGTATCTATTTTGGCATTTGGCTTCATTCCCATTTGAAAAAATTCTTGTTTTGTAATTCCTAGCTTATCCCAATATCCTTCAAAGTATTTTTCTACTAAGCTTAATTCAAATATATCATTTCCTGCTGGAACCGGTGTATGTGTTGTAAATACTGTTTTTGCTGTTACAATATCTTTTGCTATATCAAAAGATACCTGTTTTTGCTTTATTAAGTTATATATTAGTTCTAATATTAAGAAAGAAGAATGACCTTCATTCATGTGATATATGGTTGGCTTATATCCTAATGCTTTTAGCATTGCTACACCAGCTTGACCAAGTATAATTTCTTGTTGAATTCTCATTTCTCGGTCTCCACCATATAAAGTTTTGGTAATTTCTCTATATTCTGGAATATTTGCATCAATGTCGGAATCAAGTAAATATAGCTCTACCCTTCCAACATTTACTTTCCAAGCTTTTAAATATATTTTTTTCTTTGGAAAATGAAGAGCCACTAATATATCTTTGCCTTCTGAATCTTTTACACTTTCTAAAGGTAAATTTTCTATATCTAAATTTTTATATTCAGTTTCTTGGGCTCCACTTCCATTTATTTTTTGATTAAAATATCCATTTTTATATAATAGACCTATTGCAACCAATGGTATGCCTAAATCACTGGCTGATTTTAGATGATCTCCTGAAAGTACTCCAAGTCCACCTGAGTAAATTGGTAATGTTTGATCTAGTCCATATTCTGCTGAAAAATATGCAATTAAGTCATTTTTATTATCTGGATATTTTTTATCAAACCAATTGCTCTTGCTTTTCATATAATCTTCAAAGTTTTCTACAACTTTGTCATATTTTTTTAGAAATTCTGGATTTTGTGCAGCTTTCTCTAATTTTTCTTGAGTTACTAATTTCAAGAATTTTATAGGATTTTTATTTACACTTTCCCATAAATCTATATCCATTTCTTTAAATAATTTTAAAAACTCTGTATTCCATGACCACCAAAGATTGTAACCAATCTCTGATAATTTTTCTATCCTTTTTGGTAATTGTGGATTTACTGTAATTCTATTAAATATATACATATCTTCCTCCTTGGTATCTTTCACCTGTTATTATCTATTAACTTTTAATTTTTGTCAATAAATTTTAGTGCACATCTAAAAATTCTATTTCTTTTTTAGAATATTCTTCTGGTTTCAGTCCAACTTTGTTTCTCATTCTGTCTAATAACAATACTATAATTATTGTAAGTATACACCCAATAACTAGCATTGCATTAGCGGCTGTGGTTATTTTTAACAACCCTGAAGCTATTAATGCAACTCCTGCTCTTGCTATACTTTCTATAAAGTTATATGCTGATGTAATTTTACTTCTCATTGCTGAATTAGTAAAATTATTTAAATATCTTTTTATTAGAGTATAAAAAGCACCTTTAGCTATAAATTGTATTAAAAATAGCGCTATAAGTATTACTAGTGTTGCTTTAAAGCTAAAGTTACCTAGCACACAAAATCCTACTAGAATACACGAAACCGTTGTTGGAATAGATATTACTGCCAATGTTTTATTTGTAAATCTGTTATGAATTCTATGTTGATTCTTTGCTGTAATTCCTGACATTATTCCAAGTGCGGCAAACACAACTCCAAAGTATTGTTCTGGCACTCCTATTTGCTCAAAAGTTCCACTTCTTAAGCTTATTAATACTCCTAATAGAGCAGCAAAGGTTGCACCAAACGCAAATAGATACTTTAGTCTGCTTGACTGTAACATATATTTCAAAGAACGTTTTATGTCTTTTAAATATTGTTTCATATCCACTGATTCTTGTTTTGATTCTTTTACATCATTAAATTTAAATGCTAACATTGTTGAAATTAAGCAACAAATCAAGCATAATATTAGTGGTAAATATCCATTTATTACATATAAAAATCCTGAAGCAATAGATGTTATCGCATCTGCATAATAATACCATGCTAATCCTTTTCCATCTATCTTTGAAAATCTTTGTCCTCTTTTTCCGTCGTTTGGTAAGCTGTCATATAAAAGATTAGTTTCTACAATGCCTTTTATATTAAATGCCACTGCTAAAAAAAATTGTCCTATAAATACAAATACTAAATTAGTTGCAATGATATAACTTAAAACTGATAGTACATTTATGCTATTAGCTAAAATTAAACTGTTTCTTTTTCCTATTTTTTCTACTAATACTGTTAGGGGTAATTGTGTTGCCACTTTGAATATGGGGTAAAAAGCTTCTGAAAGTAAAACAGCAGAAGCGCTAAACCCTTTTATTTGAGTTAGAAATATAAAGTTTATTGAATAATAAAATAACAAATCCCATGATAACATTTTATAAATGGGATATACTTTCATGTTTTGTTCTTCTTTTGTTCCTTCCAAATTAATCACCATTAAAATTATACCGATAATTATACTAAATTGTCAATAAATCTTCATATAAATTTAAGAAAATTTTAATAGCTTTTTACTGATATTAGGTTTATAATATAATTGTAATTTAAATATAGGAGTTTTTATTTATGATTAAATTTATTAAAAGGACTTTACTTTTTATACTAATTGTCGCACTCATTGTTGGTGGTTTTATTGTTTATCAAGGTCACCAAGTTTACAAAAATGCTTTAAACTCAATTAGCTTAGCTGATAAAATTGAAAAAATAAAAAAGGATGATAGCTATGTTGAATTAAGTAGTCTTCCATCTGATTATAAAAATGCAGTTATTTCTGTTGAGGATCATCGTTATTACAAACATGGACCTATTGATGTAATTGCTATTATAAGAGCTACTGTTTCAAATATACGTAGTAAAGATTTTATGGAAGGTGGTAGTACAATTACTCAACAGGTTGCTAAAAATCTATATTTCATCGGTACAGATACTAATTCAATGTACAGAAAAATTGCAGAAATATTTATGGCTTATGATTTAGAAAAAAATTATCAAAAAGATGAAATTTTAGAGTTTTACGTTAATACTATTTATTTTGGCGATGGATATTATGGCATTGAAGAAGCTTGTCAAGGTTACCTAAAAAAACCTTCTAAAGACATGACATTATACGAAGCAACTATGATGGCTGGAATTCCAAATGCACCAAGTGTTTATGCGCCCACTGCTAATATGAATTTAACTTTAAGTAGACAAAAAAAGGTTATTTCTACAATGGTTGAAAATGAGTATTTAACTCAAGAGCAAGCAGATGAATTGATTAAGATGCAAGAAAAAGAGGACATTTAAAAGTCCTCTTTGTTTTAACTCAACAGCCGTTAGCCTTGACGCTTAATCTCTCATTATCTCCTTTTGGTAGAATATCTGTTTGTATTATTGTGTATTTAAAAACAAGTCTTTCAACTTGTTTTTGGTGGGGCGGGGCGGGGCGTGTCTTATACGAACACTTTTGCTCCGCTTCTATTTTTGTTTCTATTTCTTCTATTAGTGGTATTTTTTCTTTATATGGTTTGTTTTGTGAATTGAATATAATTGTTAGGTTATCGTCATACAAATATATTTTGTTTATTAAAGTATTTACTAACATTTTTCTGTATCTTATATCTGACACATTGCCTTTTCTCATTTCATTCAAAAAGAACTTTATTTCTGAAACTGTTATATCTACATTTTGCATACTCTCCACCAAAAGGTCTTTTTCTATTTCTTTGTGTTGCTGCTCCATAACTTGAATTTCATCAAAAATTGACTGCCTTATACTATCAACATCACACATTTTCAAACTATCAATTAAGTTCTTGTTTTGCTTTTCGTTTTCTTTCAACTGTTTTTGTAATCTTTTTAATTTTGTATTATCGTTCATTTCTTTTTGAGCTAATTCATAAACTTTGTTTGCTATTTCGTTAATATGCTCATCTGTTAATATATTTCTTGTTTTTTCTATTACAATATTTTCAATATAATCTTTTTGAACATTTTGTTTATGGCATTTTTTTCTTCGTGAATTATTGCAAGAATAGTAATTATGTACTTTTCCATTTCTTGACGTTCCGCTAATTCCAACCATCATATCTTTGCAATGTCCGCAAAATAATTTTGTAGTCAAAATGTATTCAGTTTTTGTTTTTAATCTTGAACGTGATTTTTTATTTTTTGCAAGTATCTTTTGTACATCATCAAACAATTCATTGTCAATTATTGGTGGTATTACGTTTGGTGTTTCTTTTCCTTTATATGTATATGTTCCTATATACTTTTTATTTTCTAATACATTACGTATTCTACCTTTTGTGTACGTTATTCCTATTGTTTTTAGGTATTCCATTATTTGAGCTATTGTGCTACCGCTTCTGTACATCTCAAATATTTTTATAACAGTTGGTGCTGTTTCTTCGTCTATTAGATATTTTCTACTCTCCTTATCTACTTTTAACCCTATTTCTATATTACCACCATTATACAAACATTTTTCTCCATTTATAGCCATACCACGTTTTACTTTTTGTGATAATTCAACAGAATAATATTCGGCCATTCCCTCTAATACACTTTCCATTAAAATACCAGATGCATCGTCTGATATATTTTCCTTTGCTGAAATAACTCTTACACCATTCTTTTTTAATTTAGTCTTATATGTTGCACTATCATACCTATTTCTAGCAAAACGGTCTAATTGATATACTAAAACAAATTCAAAACATTTTTTGCTACTATCTTCTATCATTTTTTGAAATTGCTCTCTATCTGCATTTGTTCCTGTTGTTGCTCTGTCAATGTATTCTGCTATTACTGTATAATCATTTCTTTTTGCATATTCGTAACAAACTTTTAATTGTCCGTTCTATTGACTGTTCTGTCTGTTTGTCTGAACTGTAACGTGCATAAATTACTACATTCATTTTTTCGACTCCTCTCTTAATAGTTTATCTATAATATAATCTAAACTACTATATAAATGTTCTTGTATTTCTGCTCTGATATGAACAACCTCTCGTGTTAAATCATCAATATTTGTTTTTTTAAAAATATCTTGTGAAACTGTTTTTCCTTTTAATTCCATAAGTTCTTGTTTTATTTTAATATAACGATTACAAGTATTTAAAATGTATATTAAGTTTCTTTTATCTGCTATTAACAAACTTAACATTTTCAATTGTTTTTCATACACGTCGGAAATAGGCTCGTCATTGTCTAGTTCTTTGACCTCTTGAATATCATGTCTTAATGAATAGAGATGCTCCATTGCAAACTCATCTAACCCTAACATATTATGTACTTGTTCAGCAGAATATTTTTTACATTCGTCTATACCTAAAAGATAAGTAACACTTACATCTAAGGCTTGTGATATCAGCAGTAGGCATCGTTTTACCACTTCTATAATTAGATATAGAGGCAGGAGAAATAGAAGCATCACTTGCAAATTGTTTATTTGTAAGCCCTTTATCTTCTAATAACTTATTGAAATTATTAGCAAATTTTTTTATATATTCGTTCTTCGCATTTTTTTCAATTTCTTTTTCATAGTCCATATATATAGTATCTGTCTTTTCATCACTTTCTTTTGTA
>SAMEA104315432__coassemble_301_pt1 | contig 26571 bp, 29 predicted proteins | sample SAMEA104315432__metabat2_low_PE_014 | metagenome-assembled genome bin SAMEA104315432 (sample SAMEA104315432) | gut metagenome | biome: Monkey gut; feature: monkey-associated habitat; material: faeces | place: China | collected 2013 | reverse complement strand
GCAATTTTCGTATTTTAAAGTGCAATTTTTGCACTTTAAAATACGAAGTATAAAGCCAAAAGCGTTATTGATTTGTTGCTATCAATAACGCTTTTAGAATCTTTTACTACAACATGGTAGTTAAGTTAAAATTATAATACTATAGATTTATAAATAATGCAATATTTTATTCCTCAAAACATCCCATAACTAGCTGACTTCCATCTACAAATCCATTTCTGTAGTATTTTTCATTCCAGTAATACAAATAATCCATGAAATTTTTATCAAGCTGGTCTAGTTGCTTTTGAACATATTTCTTATTGTTATTAGGTACATTTTTAAGTATTTTCTCTGCAATTTCTTCAAAATAGATGCAATATTTTTTATCCTGAGGGGACATCTCACAAAAAGCAGTTTCCTCTCTAAATTCTAACCATTCTTTTAATATATCATCTTCATTTACTTCTCTAAAATTTATCATATTTAATTCCTCCTATACATATATAATCTCATTAAAAACAATTTCTTCAGCAACATTTTTAAAGTTATTCATTAAGCCAACCCATTTTAGCTGATCGGTTCTTTTAAGTTTTTCATCAACATTGTTTTCTTTAGCCATTTCTCTGACTGTTATATTTACTATGTGATTACATCTTTCATCAATGCCTTTTAAGTGACTAGATAGAGCTCTATTCATCATCAATTCAGTATATAAGCCTCTTTTATTCTCTTTAATATATTTTAATCTAGCTCTACCATATTTGCCTAAAACAACCTTTTCTTCACTTCCTTTTACTGCTAAATTAGGTATTAAATAATCTCCTTCTTTGTGATAAGTTATTTCTTTCATAATTAAAACCTCCAAAATAAATTTTTAGGTTTCCCATTTTACTTCCAATAAATGTTAAAAATTCTTGGGGAAAAGTTGGGGAAAAACTCCTCCAAAAAGTTCAAAAAAATGCACAAATGTTCTGAAAACCATTTTCCCAATTTTTATTGAAATATCAGCTAAAACCATTGATTTCACTAAATTACATAAACGTTTCAAGCACATCTCATAACCCGAAGGTCATAAGTTCAAGTTTTACTATGCAACCAAAGTTATCGAGAAATTCAAAGTTCCTTGCCTTATTCTTTTATAAAAAAAATGTAGATCTAAAGCTAATTCTCATAGTGACTGCTCGAAGACTTCTGTCGCAATTCTTATATATATTTATTGTATGCAATTTTTATTTTTGTCAAAGATTTTTAGAAATTTAAATCGATTTTGCGATATAATAACAAAATATGATATAATATACTAAATAAAAAGAGGAAAATTATGAAAAACGGATTGGCTGGAGAGAAAATCGTAAAAGAATATGTGAAATATAAAAAGCCAGAAAAGAAATTAATTGATGTTGTTTTAGTATTATGTTATTTTGAATAGTAACAAAACAGCTAGTTATATTGTAATGAGTATTTTAGTGTCATACTGTCGTAATTGTCATAATGATAATTACGACGAAGCGCTAGATACAAACATGAAAATTAATGTTAATATTAAATTAATAACAAGAGATGAGGCAGAGATAATATTAAGTGAAGATAGAATAAAAGAAAATATTGATAAAATATTAGGGGATTTATCAAATAAAAAATATTTATAGGTCTAATAGAAAGGAAAATTAATTATGAATTTTTTAGAGTTAGCAAAAGAAAGATATTCGTGCAGAAGTTTTGCAGAAAAAGAAGTTGAAATGGAAAAGATAGAAAAAATACTAGAAGCAGCAAGATTAGCACCAACAGCAGTAAACTATCAACCACAAAGGATACTAATATTAAACGACAAAGAAAAGTTATCAAGATTAAGTGAATGTACAAAAATGGGATGGAATGCTCCACTAATAATGATAATTTGCTACGATAAAACAGTTTCATGGAAAAGTAAATTTGATGGAAGAGATGAAGGAGTTATTGATGCATCTATTGCAACAACTCAAATGATGTTAGAAGTTCAAGATTTAGGATTAGGCTCTACCTGGATAGGATATTTTGATTCTAATAAAGTTAGAGAAGTATATAAAATACCAGAAAATCTAGAAATAATTGCGATGTTAGCTATTGGCTATCCATCAAAGGAAGCAAAACCAAGTGAAAGGCATTTAGATAGAAAACCTATAGAAGAAATCACATTTTGGAATGAAATATAGCATAAAACCGAATGAGTTAATTCATTCGGTTTTTTATTATACAATAAACTGTATCGAAATCTATTATCTTATAATAACATGCTCAAAATATTGCTCCTGAAATTCGGTTAAAGCTTCAATAGAGGAATTATCATAATTTTTACCATCAGGTACAATTATAAGTTTATCGTCATTATCATTTGTCCTGTGAATTATTGCAATACACTTGCCTTCGAAGTTTTCAAAAGGTTCGAAAACACCAAGTAAATAGCAATCTAATTCTTCGCCATCTCCACTAATTGTATTTGGAACATAACCATAATTAACTGGGTATATAAATCCATGTTTAGGATGTTTGCTTCCTAAAGGTCTATCAATTTCAATTTTTAAAACTTTTCCTAAATAATCATTAACTTTCATATTACACTCCTAAAATCATTTACAAACATTATATCATATTAAATAAAATAACGATATAATTTGAATAAAAGAGAAAATTATGGGAATAATAAAAGTAATGTGAAACTTTTGTGAATTTTAGCACTCTACTATTGACACTGCTAAAAATAGATATATAATATAATCGAAATTGATAAAGAAGATTTATCAAAAAGTACATATGTGCCACTCCCATCAAGTGTCAACACATAAATATAATTTTAAGGAGTTGATTTTTATGATGATGATACCAAGAAGACGTGACTTTGATCTATTAGACGACATGTTCGGAGATGTATTTTTCAACGAGGGAGAAAGCAAATTAATGAAGACAGACATCAAGGAGAAAAAGGATGAATATATTATAGACATTGATTTACCAGGTTATGAAAAAGAAGGCATTAAATTAAATATTCAAGACGGATATTTAACAGTACATGCAACAGTTAATAAAGAAGAAAAGGATGAAGAAAAAGGTAAATTTGTACGTAAAGAAAGATATTCAGGAGAGTGTTCAAGAAGCTTTTATGTTGGAGAAAACGTAACAGAGAATGAAATTAAAGCTAAATTCAAAAACGGAACACTTACAATAGAAATTCCTAAAAAAGAAGAAAAGAAAGAATTGCCTGAGAAAAAATATATTCCAATAGAATAATCAAAAAAACCTCATATTAAATATATGAGGCTTTTACTTTATATGATATAATGTAAAAACATTAAAGGAGGGGAATTTGATGGATATTACAATTGATGTTGGTGGCTACAAATTAAATGTAAGAGCTGGTGTAGTTATAATACACAATAACAAAGTCTTATTACACAGAAATGTAAACTCAGATCATTATGCAATGATTGGCGGAAGAGTTGAAATCGGTGAAAATTCAGAGCACACAATAAAAAGAGAAGTACAAGAAGAACTAGGAAAAGAAATTGAAATAACAGAATATGTATCAACAGTAGAAAACTTTTTTGAAATGAAAGGTGCAAAATATCATGAAATAATGTTCATATACAAAGCAGAATTTGTAAATGATGAAGACAAAAAATTAGAGGATACTATACAAAACATAGAAGGAAAAAATTATTTACAATATGAGTGGGTTGACTTAGATAAAATAGATGAATATCCATTGAGACCAGATGTACTAAAAGAAGTATTAAAAGAAAGCAAATTTCCAGTACATAAGATAAATATTGATAAATAAAAAGAAAAATAGCAATGATAGAAAAAAGTAAAATCATTGCTATTTTTATGAAAAAATATAAAGGTAAGTTATAAAGAATATAACTTAAGATAAAAGCTAAAACGTTTTAGTTAACATAAGTATAACATAAAAGGCATGTCGAAAAAAATAGAAACTTGTCAAACAGGCTAAAAAACCTCAAAAAATCAAAGAAAATAGCAAAAGCACTTGCAAAAAATGGAAATTTACAATATAATTTCAGCATATTAAATTCAAATAATAATTAATTCAAAAATTTTTATTCTAAAGGAGATTTCAAAAAAATGTTATCAATTACAAAAAGTATGGCCTTGCACGGACTAGAAGGCTTTTTAATTGACGTGCAAGTTGATATTTCAAGTGGTATGCCTTCATGGGATGTTGTTGGACTTCCAGATGTTAGTGTAAAAGAATCAAAAGAAAGAGTAAGAACAGCAATAAAAAATTCAGGTTATGAATTGTTTAGTAGAAAAATAGTTGTAAATTTAGCACCGGCAAATATAAAAAAAGAAGGATCAATATTTGACTTACCAATTGCCGTGGGAATTTTAAAAAGTTTAGAAGTTATAACACAAAACCAGAATGACGATATTTTAATGATAGGAGAATTATCATTAAATGGTAGTTTAAATCCAATAAATGGAGCGTTACCAATATGTATTGAAGCTAAAAAACAAGGAATAAAGAAAATAATTTTACCAAAACAAAATGAAAAAGAAGCCTCTATAATTGCTGGAATGGAAATATTTGGTGCAAGTGACTTGAATGAAGTAGTTAAGTATTTAAATGGAAATATAAAAATAGAAAGCTTATCAACAAAATGGGAAGACTGTTTGAAATTGGGTAAAGAAAAAATATTAGATTTTGCAGATGTAAAAGGACAAGAAAGTGTAAAAAGAGCAGTTGAAATAGCAGCTGCTGGACGGACATAATTGCCTTTTAATTCGGTTCACCAGGATCACGGCAAGACGATGATAGCAAGAAGAATACCATCAATATTACCAGATTTAACATTTGAAGAAGCATTAGAAATTACTAAAATTCATAGTATTGCAGGAACTTTAAAACAAGATACACCAATAATTACAACAAGACCATTTCGTTCACCACATCATACAATATCTGGAGTGTCTTTAGTTGGAGGAGGTAGAATACCAAAACCTGGAGAAATAAGCTTAGCTCATTATGGAGTGCTATTTTTAGATGAATTACCAGAGTTCAATCAACACTCATTAGAAGTGTTAAGAGGACCATTAGAAGATGGAATTGTAACAATAAGCCGAGTAAATGGAAGTTTTACATATCCATGTGAGTTTATGTTTGTATCATCAATGAATCCATGTCCATGCGGATTTTATGGTTCAGTAGACAAAGAATGTACATGTACACCACAAGCAATATCAAAATATATGGGAAAAATTAGTGGACCATTATTAGACAGAATTGACATACAAATAGAAGTAAGCCCCGTAAAATATGAGAAATTAGGCAATGATGAAACGCCAGAAAGTTCAGAAACAATAAAGAAAAGAGTAAACAGTGCAAGAAAAATTCAAATAGAGAGATATAAACAAGAAAATATTTATTCAAACTCTAGTCTAACACCAAAACTAATTTCAAAATATTGCAAATTAGACAATGGAGGAAAGAAAATATTACAAACAGCATTTGAAAAAATGGGACTAAGTGCAAGAGCATATGGCAGAATTCTAAAAGTAGCAAGAACAATTGCAGATTTAGACAATTGTGAAAACATTCAAAAAACACACATTGCAGAAGCAATACAATACAGAAGCTTAGACAAAAAGTATTGGAAGAATTAGAGGAAAGAAGCATGAAAATTTTATCTAAAACAAATAAATTTTATCCAAAACGTTTGCTAAACATCCAGAATCCACCATCAAAACTTTATGTGGAAGGCAATTACGAGTTATTAAACTCAAACTCAATAGCAATAGTAGGAACAAGAAAATGCACAGAATATGGCGAAAAATATTCGGCAAAATTTGCAAAAGAATTATCACAAAAAGGAATGTGCATTGTAAGTGGATTAGCAACAGGAATAGATACTATAGCACATATAAATTCAATGGAAGAATTAGGCAAAACAATAGCAGTAATAGGAAGTGGATTTAAGCACATATATCCTGAGGAAAATGAGTGGCTATTCCACAAAATAATAGAAAATGGTGGATGTGTTGTATCTGAATATTATCTAGATGAGGAAAAAGATATGGCAAACTTTCCGGCAAGAAATCGTATAATAAGTGGGCTAGCTCTAGGCGTATTAGTAGTTGAAGCGCCATATAGAGGTGGAAGTACAATTACAGCAAAACATGCAAGACTTCAGGGAAAAGAGGTATTTTGTATACCAAATAGATTAGATGAGCCAGCAGGGTATAGTACAAATTGGCTAATACAAAATGGTGCAAACTTAGTAATGGAACCCAACGATATATTGCAACATTATGATTTGCAACCGGAAATTTCAATACCAAAAGAATATGAAGAAATATATAACTTAATAAACACGCAACCGATTTCAGCAAATGAAATATGCAAAATGACAGGTAAAAAAATATCCGAAATAATGCAAATGTTATTTATGCTTGAATTAGATGGATATATAAAATGTGTAGCAGGAAATAAATATATAAAAAAGGAATGATATTATGATAAATCAAAGGCAAGAGCTAGGAAAAGAGGGAGAAGATTTTGCAACAGATTATTTACAAAAACAAGGTTATGAAATTATAGATAGAAACTTTGAATGTAAACAAGGAGAAATAGACATTATTGCAAAAGACAAGAATGAATATGTATTTATTGAAGTAAAAACAAGGCAAAACTTTCACTATGGAATGCCATGTGAAGCAGTGGATGAAAGAAAACAAAAGCATATCTGGAATGCAACAAGATATTATATATATTCACATAAGTTAGAAGACCAATATATAAGAATAGATGTAATAGAAATCTACAAAAGAAAAAATAGATTTTACTTGCATCATATTAAACAAATTAAATAATTTTCCATTAACCATTCCACCACAAACTGTATAAAATATATAAAACATAAAGTGAGGAGTGATGGATATGATTAAAACAATTGGAAATACACCTTTAATAAAAATAAAATATGAGTACGAAGGCAAAACAAATTATATATACACAAAATTAGAAAGCTATAATTTAACAGGAAGTATAAAAGATAGAGCAGCATATTACATAATAACAAAAGCAAAAGAAAGAGGAGAATTAAAAGATGGTATGCCAATAATAGAGGCGACAAGTGGAAATACTGGAATTTCTTTAGCCGCACTGGGCAAATATTATCATCATCCAGTATATATTTTTATGCCAGATTGGGCTAGTAAAGAACGAGTGCAAATTATGCAAAGCTATGGTGCAAAAGTTATAACATTTTCTAAACAACAGGGAGGTTTTAGAAAATGTATTCAGGAGTCAAGGAGTTTAGCTAAAAAAATAAATGGATTTCTAGTAAACCAATTTGCTAATATGGACAATGTTCTAGCACAGTATGAGACAACAGGTCAGGAAATTTTAAATCAGGTTCCAGAAGACATCGTAGGTTTTGCGTCAGGAATTGGCACAGGTGGAACTTTGATGGGAATAGGAAGAAAGTTAAGGAGAAGATATCCAGAAATAACTGTAACTGCAATTGAACCAGAATGTATGCCGTTGATTTCTAAAAACAGAATAATTAAACAACACAAGATAGAAGGAATAGGAGATGACTTTATTCCAGCCTTATTAGATAAAAACGAAATAGACAAAGTAATTTTAGTAAATGATGAAGACAGTATAAATATGTCAAGAAAGTTAGCATCAGAGTTAGGAATAGGAGTAGGAATTTCATCAGGTGCAAACTTTTTAGGAAGTGTATTACTTCAAAAAAATATAAAAGGACCAGTAGTAACAGTATTTGCAGATGATAATAAAAAATATCTAAGTACAGATTTAAGCAAACCAATAGATAATAACGAAAAATATATTTCAAACAAAATAAAGTTACTGCAATATGAAGTGATATGAGGTGAATAATATGAAAAAAATATTGAAATTATTATCTATTGTAATAATGCTAACAGTTGCAACAATATACACAATGCCAACAAAAGTGATGGCATTTGGACCATCAAGTGACGAAATATATAACGGAATTGATGTGAGTGAATATCAAGGAAATATTGATTTTGAAAAGGTAAAAAAGGATGGAATACAAGTTGTTTATATACGTTCGAGTGAAGGTACAAATTACATAGATTCAAAATTTGAACAAAACTATAAAAGAGCAAGAGATGCAGGATTAAAAATTGGATTTTATCATTATGTAACAGCAAGAAGTGTAAATCAAGCAGAAAAAGAAGCACAGTTTTTTGCTTCAGTAATATCAGGAAAAGTAGCAGATTGTAAACTTGCAATGGATTTTGAAAGCTTTGGAAATTTGAATAAAAGAGAGATAAATACAATAGGCTTGGCTTTTATGAAAAAGCTAGAAGAACTGACAAAAAAAGAAGTTGTACTATACAGTAATGCCTATACAGCAAGTCGTATTTGGGAAGGAGAAGTAACAAATTATCCTTTATGGATTGCGCAATATGAAGTATATGAACCTGAGAATAGTGGAACATGGAATAGCTGGGCGGGTTGGCAATATACAGACGTAGGAAGAGTAACTGGAATTTCAAATCATGTTGATAGAGATAAGTTTACAAAGGAAATTTTTATGTCAGAAAGTACAGAAATTCCAGAAACAGAAAAGCCGAAACAAGATGATGAAGACAACAAAACAACTAAGAAAATAAAAATAAAATGGGGAGATACTTTATCTCAATTGGCAATAAAGTATAACACAACAGTAGCAGAACTTGTAAGATTAAATAATATTCAAAATCCAAATTTGATATATGCAGGAGAGACTCTGATAGTACCAGTAAAAGGAGAAACCACCAATAGTACAACAATATATATTGTCAAAAGTGGAGATACATTAAATAAAATAGCTCAAATGTTTAATACAACAGTAAGCCAAATTGCACAAGAAAACAACATACAAAATGTAAATTTAATATATCCACGGTCAGAGATTAGTAGTAAACAGCAATTGTAAACATGACAGTGGACATAGACTATATAAAGTAAGAAGAGGAGACACTTTGTGGTCAATTGCAAGAAGATACAACACAACTATAGCAAATATAGTAAGACTAAACCGTATACAAAACGCAAACCTAATATATCCACGGTCAAATATTTAGAATTTAATTCACTAAATTATGTATACCTTCATAAGATGTATTATGATAAATTTGAATTAGGAGGTACTTATGAAGGAAGTATTGAAACTAAAGAATGTAAGCAAAAAGTACCAAGCGAAAAATGGTGAAGTAGAAGCTTTGTCTAATATTTCATTTAGTGTAAATGAGGGAGAATTTGTTAGCATAATTGGACCAAGTGGGTGTGGTAAATCTACATTACTTTCAATAATATCAGGTCTGGAACCTAAAACTTCTGGTGATATACAAATTGATGGTGGTCTTGGCTATATGCTACAAAAGGATAGTCTTTTAGAGTGGAGAAATATTTATGATAATATTACATTTGGCTTAGAAATAAGAAGAAAAAAGACAAAAGAAAATGAAGCTTATGTAATAGAATTACTAAAAAAATATGGGTTATATGAATTTAAAGACAAATACCCAAATCAGTTATCTGGAGGAATGAGACAAAGAGCAGCGCTGATAAGAACTTTAGCTATTAAGCCTAAGATTTTATTACTAGACGAAGCATTTTCAGCGTTAGACTATCAAACTAGAATTATGGTTACAAATGATATTTTTCAAATATTAAAAAATGAAAATATTACAGCTATTATAGTGACACATGATATATCAGAGGCAATTAGTATGAGTGATAGAATAGTAGTGTTAACCAAAAGGCCAGCAAAAGTAAAAACCATTCATACTGTTGATTTTGAAATGGAAAACAGAAATCCAATCAACTGCCGTGAAAGCCCTAAATTTAGTAAGTACTTTGATGCTATATGGAAGGAGCTTGATGTGCATGTATGATAAAAATATGTCTGAGGACAGAAAAAAATACCTAAGAAAAATAAGAAAAAACAAAATATCTGTTATTTTAACTCAATTACTTATCCTAATTATATTTATAATAGGGTGGGAATTACTTGCTAATAAAGGAATAATAGATAGTTTTATTACAAGTCAACCTTCAAGAATATTAAATACCTTTTTAAATTTATCAGCTAATGGACTGCTAACACACTTAGGAGTAACACTTACAGAAACACTAATAGGGTTTATTTCAGGAGTTATACTAGGTGTATTTATAGCAATTTTGCTATGGTGGTCTCCATTTTTTTCGAAGGTATCAGAACCATATTTAGTTGTATTAAACAGTTTGCCCAAAGTAGCTTTGCGGACCAGTTATAATCATCTGGGTAGGTGCAGGAATGGGAGCAATTATAACAATGGGTCTTGCCATTTCACTAATTGTAACTATATTAGAAATTCTAAATGGATTTTTAAATACAGACAAAGAACTAATAAAAATGGCACAAACATTTAATGCAAGTAAATTTCAAATATTAACAAAAATAGTAATACCTGCAAACATATCCACATTTTTCAACTCATTAAAGGTAAATATAGGCCTATCTTTAGTAGGTGTAATAACAGGAGAATTCTTGGTATCAAAAGCAGGTTTAGGTTACCTAATTGTATATGGTGGTCAGGTATTTCAACTAGACTTAGTAATGACAGGAGTAATTATTCTTGCAATAGTTGCTGCAATTATTTATGAAGCAATAGTACTTTCAGAAAAAATTGTTATGAAAAAAATGTCTAAAAGAACTTAAAAATAACAGATAAAAATGTTACTTATAGGAGAAAAGTATTATAAGTAATAAGTAAGGTTAAAAAACATGCCAAAATACTTGAAATCTCCTTTGGCATGAATAGATTAGAAAGGAATGAAAAACTTGAAAAAGTATTTGATTATTGTATTAGTTATTATAATAGTAGCAGCTGGGATAGCTACTTATATACTACTTAATAAAAATACAGAAACAGCAGGGTTACAAAAAATTCGTGTAAATGAAGTAACACGTTCTGTATTTTATGCTCCACAATATGTGGCAATTTCAAAAGGTTATTTTACAGAGGAAGGTTTGGAGATAGAATTAACAACAGGTCAAGGAGCTGATAAAGTAATGACCGCAGTTTTGGCAAACCAAAGTGACATAGGCTTTGCAGGACCAGAAGCTTCAATATATGTATATAATGAAGGAAAAGAAGATTATACACAAGTATTTGCGCAAATGACTCAAAAGGATGGCTCATTTTTAGTTAGCAAAGAAAAAACAGATAATTTTAGTTGGCAAGATTTAAAAGGAAAAACTGTTATTCCTGGTAGAAAAGGTGGAGTACCATACATGACTTTTGAATATGTGCTTAAACAAAATGGTCTAGATCCTAAAAAAGACTTAGTATTAGATGACAGTATTAAATTCGACTTAATGGCAGGAGCATTTGCAGGTGGAAATGCTGAATATGTAACATTATTTGAACCAACTGCTTCAGCAACAGAAAAAGCAGGTAAAGGATATATTGTCGCATCTGTTGGAGAGGCTTCAGGAGAAATTCCATATACAGCATATTTTGCTAAGAAAAGTTATATTGAAAAAAATCCTAATATAATTCAAGGATTTACAAATGCAATATACAAAGGAGAACAATGGGTAAAATCACATAGTGCTAAAGAAATAGCAGAAGCAATAGTAGACTTTTTCCCAGATACTGATTTAACTATGTTAGAAGCAGCTTTACAAAGTTATATAGATATTGATGCTTGGAGAGATAATCCAGTATTAAAGCAAGAATCGTTTGCATTACTTCAAAAGGTTATGAAAGAAGCGGGAGAACTTGAAAAAGAAGCTGACTACGGAAAAGTAGTAAACAACAGCTTTGCAGAAAAAGCTATTCAAAAGTTAGGTAAATAAATTTAAGGCGGAGAATAAAAACTCCGTCTTTTATTGTGTGCATTTTATAATTTATGATATAATAAAAAGCAGGGAGGAATACAAATGTTAAATAATATTGAAGTGCTATACCATAGTAGTATAAGAATAAACAAAGAAAAAACAATTTATATAGATCCATTTAAAATAGACAGAAATTATAATGATGCAGACATTATTTTTATAACACATGATCATTATGATCACTATTCAGAAGAAGATATTGATAAAGTTATAAATGAAAACACGGTTATTGTAATACCAGAAGAGTTATTAACAAAAGTGCTAAAAAAGGGAATAAATAAAGATGCAATTGCTACTGTAGAGCCAGATAAAAAATATATGGTGCAAGGAATTAAGTTTGAAACAGTACCAGCATATAACACAAACAAAACATTTCACCCAAAAGAGAATGGCTGGGTTGGTTATGTTATTGAAATAAATGGAATTAAGTATTATATTGCGGGTGATACTGATATAACAGAAGAAAATAAAAAAGTAAAATGTGATGTTGCTTTTGTGCCAGTGGGTGGAACATATACAATGGATTTTAAAGAAGCAGCACAATTGGTAAATGAAATACAGCCAAAAGTAGCTGTTCCAATTCATTATGGTAGTGTAGTCGGAACAAAGCAAGACGCTGAAGAGTTCATAAAGCTGCTACATACAAATATAAAAGGTGTAATTTTAATGATATAATAATAAAAATATGTCCCGTACTTGTTAAAATTATGTAAATATGTTAAAATATAAATGTATTTTAAATTTGAAGGGAGAACGAACTATGATAGACATCTTGGGAAAGACAGGCGTAGCAGCACTAATGTTTACACTGCTATATGTATCCATGCTGTTTTTGCCGAATGGACAAAAAATTGTGGATACCATAAACGCAAAATTCTTCCACCAGCACCAGTACATTACTCGTGCCATAATGATTCTAAGCTTTATAGGAATTATATATGGGGTTTTTGGCAACATGTAGATTCCGAAAAGCAAAAAGCTGCATCAGAAATGATGCAGTTTTTTATTCTTTTAATAAATTTCTAATTAATTCATACAAATAAGGTTTAAATTCTTCAATTGGGAGAGGTTCGTTATATAAAATAGAATTAAAGCAAGTTGAACTAACTAACTCTATAATCATATATAATGTTACTTCAGGATTTTTTAATTTGATATTATGTTCTTTAACACCATTTAAAAATAAATAAACAAGACCTTCTTCAGAATTTTTATTTTTTTCATATAAATTTAATACAGTTTGGCTATAAACTCCCCATGATAAATTTTTAGATATGAATTTCAAAAGTAAAGGAGTTTTGGCAAGTTTATCAATAATGTAATTTATAACAAAAATCATTTGATCTGCAAAATTTTCTATATAAGTGCTTTTTACAGCATTTATTGCTTCAGAAAATAATGACATAGATTTTCTTGCGATTAAAACATCTCTTAATTCATATTTATCCTTAAAATATAAATAAAAAGTACCTTTTGCGACATCTGCATTATCAACAATGTCTTGAATAGAAGTATCTTTAAAACCTTTTTCGGTAAAAAGTTTGAATCCTACGTTTAATAATCTTTCTTCTTTATCATTTTTTTCTTTCATAATCTTGCCTCCAATACAATATAATTATTACATAAAAATGACGCATAGTCAATAGAAATAAATAAAAAAGTAATAGTAAATTGTTCTTTAAAACCAATAGATAATGCTGAAAAATAACAACAAATATCAATTTGCTAAAAATTTTTCATAAAAACTATTGACTAATGGTCAGAAAAGTAGTATATTATGAAAAGTGACTAATGGTCATAAAAATAAGGAGGCAGAAAAATGGAAAAGTTTGGACAGTTTATATGTAAACACAAAGTAGCTATTCTAATAATATCTTTGTTACTTTTAATTCCATCAATTATTGGATATAAAGCAACAAGAGTAAACTATGACATACTAGTATATTTGCCAGACAACATCGAAACTATAAAAGGTGAAAATATATTAGCAGATGACTTTGACATGGGAGCGTTTTCAGTAGTAATACTAGAAAATATGCAGTCAAAAGATATTATAGAATTAGAAAAACAATTTAGAGAAGTAGGAAATGTAGAAAAAGTAGTTGGACTAACAGACATTATAGGAACCGACGTACCGCTAGAAATGTTACCTGATGAAATTAAAGACAAATTATATAAGGACAACACAACGCCAGTATTAGTAACATTTAAAGATGGAATTTCAGAAGATACAACAATGGAAACAGTTGAAAAACTTAGGGAAATATCAAATGAAAATTGCAAAATAAGTGGTATGACTGCAACAGTACTAGATACTAGAAATTTATCAGACTCAGAAGTAATAATATATGTAATGATTGCAGTAGCTTTATGTTTGATAATATTGCAATTAGCATTAGATTCATATTTAGCACCAGTACTAATGCTATTAAACATAGGAATGGCAGTATTATACAACATGGGCACAAATGTATTTTTAGGTCAAACATCATATATAACAAAAGCAATAAGTGCTGTATTGCAACTTGGTGTAACAATGGATTTTGCAATATTCTTATACCACAGTTATAAAGCAGAAAAAGAAAAAGCTTCAAATAATGATGAAGCAATGGCAACTGCAATAGCAAAAACATTAGTATCAGTACTAGGAAGTTCATTAACAACAATAGCTGGATTCTTAGCATTATGTAGTATGAACTTAACATTAGGAAAAGATATTGGTTTAGTAATGGCAAAAGGTGTTTTAATTGGTGTAATAACAGCAGTTACAACATTACCAGCAATGTTACTTGTATTTGATAAATGGGTAGAAAAAACAAAACACAAAGAAATATTACCAAGATTTGAAAAAGTTAAAAACTTCAATTTAAAACATTACAAAGCAATTTTAGTTGCATTTATAGTAATTTTACCATTTGCAGTATATGGATATACACATACAGAAAATTACTATAATCTAAGCAAATCTTTACCAGATACTTTAAACAGTATACAAGCAAACAACGAATTAAAAGATAAATTTGATATGGTTTCAACAGAATTATTACTAGTAGATAAAAATATGCCGGACTATAAATTAAATGAAATGTTAGATAAAATAGAAAGCTTAGATGGAATTGAATGGACATTAAGTTATTCTAAAATTTCAAAAGAAGTAAATATACCAAAAGAAATGCTACCAGAAGATATAACATCAATATTTGAAAGTGATAAATATCAAATGGTAATTATAAATTCAAAATATGAAATTGCAACAAATGAATTAAATAGCCAAATAGAAGAAGTAAATAAAATAATAAAAGAATATGACGATACAGCAATACTTGCTGGAGAAGGACCATTAATGAAAGACTTGGTTGAAATAAGTGACCATGATTTCAACAGTGTAAATACAGTTTCAATTGCAATTATACTTGTAATAATGGTATTTGTTCTAAAATCAGTAAGTTTGTCAATAATATTAATTACTGCAATAGAATTTGCAATATTTATCAATATGGGAATACCTGCATATACGGGAACAGTAATACCATTTATAGCGTCAATAGTAATTGGTACAATTCAATTAGGCGCAACAATAGATTATGCAATTTTAATTACAACAAAATATAAAACAGCAAGAATAGAAGGAAAAGACAAACATCAAGCTATAGATGAAGCTTTAGGAACATCAATTCAATCAATAATTGTTAGTGCATTATGTTTCTTTGGAGCAACATTTGGAGTTGGTATGTATTCAAAAATTGAAATGATTGGTTCTTTATGTAGCTTAATGGCAAGAGGCGCAATCATTAGTATGGTTACTGTATTGACAGTTTTACCAGCATTCTTAATTGTATTTGATAAAATAATTTGCAAAACAACTGCCAATATGCGTAGATTAAGAAATTAAATAATTACTTTAAATATAAGAATAAATAAGGAGAGGATAAAAATGAAAAGTAAAAAAATAATTGGAAGCATATTATTATGTACAATGCTAGGTTATGCAACTCCAGTATTTGCTGTAACAAAAGAAGAAACAGTATATTCAAAACTTAACAATAATGGAACACAATATGAAACAATAGTAAATGAACATATAAAAAATGATGAATTATTAAAAACAATAGATGACATATCAAACTTATTAGACATAACAAACGTAGGTGGAAACGAAACATTTGAGCAAAAAGAAAACAAAATAATATGGAATGCTGATGAAAAAGATATATATTATCAAGGAAAAACAGAAAAGAAATTACCGGTTGAAACATCTATTAAATATGAATTGGACGGAAAAGAAATGTCAGCAGAAGAAATAGTTGGCAAAAAAGGAAAAGTGAAAATTACAATAACATACAAAAACAATGAAACTCACAATGTAAATATAAATGGAACAACTGAAAAAATGTACACACCATTTATAGTAATAACAGGAACAACACTTGATACTAAAACAAACAAAAATATTAAATTAACTCAAGGAAAAGTAGTTGAAAAAGGAGAAAAAACTATATTACTTGGAGTTGCATTCCCAGGATTAAAAGAAAGCTTAAAAACAAATGAAATTGATATACCAAACAAAATAGAAATATCAATGGAAACAGAAAAATTTGAACTAGAGAATATGATTACATATATAACACCAAGAGTATTAGAAGAAAATGAATCAAAAATAGCAGATAAACTAAATGAGTTGTATTCATCAATGAATGATATGAAATCAGCTAGTGAAAAGCTTGAAAAGGGAGCAAATACATTACAAGAAGGAACAAGTCAATATGCAGAAAAATCTCAAGAATTTACAGACTATATGAATGAATTAACACAAGGAACACAAGACACAAGAGAAGGAGCAAGCAAAGTGGCTGATGGTGTAAATTCATTAGCAACAAAATCAAGTGCTTTAATTCCAGGAGTAAGCAAATTATCAGATGGTGCAAAAACTTTAAAAGAAAAAATAGAATATATGGCAGAATCAAGCCAAGCATTAGCAGCTGGAGCGACATCAATAAACATAGGAATTACAAATACAAGTAAGGCGATAGATGCAATGAATGCCAGATTATCAACTGTTGATGTAAAAACCAAAACAGCAGAGTTAACAAAACTTGTAGACGCAGATAAAAAATTAAAAGCAAACTTAGAAACTATGCAAACTGCATTAACAGCTCAAAAAAACAGTGCAACAGATGAACAATTAAAAGCAACATTAACACAACAAATAGAAATGAATAAACAAACTATTGCATTATTAGAACAAAATATATCGGCAAATGAACAATCAATAGAATTACTAAAATCAGTAGGTACAGCTCAAACAACTGTGGCATCTATTAAAGAAGGACTAGACGGAAAAGGAACTAAAGAAGAGCCTGGATTAAAAGTAGGAGCAAATTCTTTAGATAAAAACTTAACAGCATTAGCTAAAGGTTTAGATGCAATGAATACAAAATCAGATGAATTAGTTGCAGGAACAAGTGAATTATCAACAAAATCAGCAGCATTAATTGAAGGAATAAGTACATTAAAAACAGGTGCAAATAAATTAAATGCTGGAACAAACGCTCTTAATGCAAGTGTAAAAGAATTATATTCAGCAAGTAAACAATTAACTGAAAAATCAGGTGATATTGCTGAGGGTGCAAAAGAACTATCAGAAGGAATAAAAGAGTTTAACACAAAAGCAGTTAACAAGCTATATTCTACAGTAAATGGAGACATTCATAACCTTACAAGTAGAATTGATGCACTAGAAAAATTATCAAAAGAATATATGAATTTCGCAGAAATGGATGAAGAAATGAATGGAAATGTTAAATTCATTTTAATTACCGATCCATTAAAACAAAATGAGGAAAAAACTAATAATTAGTCTTGAAAAATATTAAATTTAATGATAAATATAATAATATAAATAAAAATGAAAGGAGCAACAAATATGGAATATCTTGAAAAAATATTTAAAAGAACAGGATGGACATCTTTGTTAACATCATTAGTATTTGCAATTCTTGGAATACTTTTAATTACAAACCCAGAGGAAAGCACAAAGGTAGTATCGTTGATTGTAGGAATACTTTTCATTATAGTAGGACTATACAAATTAGTAGATTATTGCCTAACAAGAGGAAAATATAACTTTTACAATTATGACATAGCATATGGAATTATAGCTATCATCCTTGGAATTATAACAATAGTTTATAAAAGCCAAATCGAAACAATATTTAGAGTGTTAATAGGAATTTGGATAGTTTACACAGGAATAATAAGATTAAGCTTGTCATTTAAATTAAAACTAGTAGAATCACCAACTTGGATATGCAGTTTATTAATTTCTATTGTAATGATAGTATGTGGGCTATATACAATATTTGTATCAAATGCCATAGTTGTGACAATAGGAATTGTAATTCTAATTTATTCAATATTAGATATGATAGAAGACATTATATTCTTATCTAACATAAAAAAATTAGAAAAATAACTGCAACAAAAAGACAACGACACAAAATACATTTAAAACGCAATAAAAAATAATATTAAAAAATAAAAAAATCAAAAAACTCGTTTTTAAAAAAACGAGTTTTTTTAGAATAAAATTATAATAGAAAAACATACAAAAGTATTGATAAAAACCGGTAAACACAAAAATATACATTTAATAATAAAATAAAAAATGAAAAATATGCAAAAAATCATTTTTGAAAAACTTAAAAAAACAAAACAAAAACATTTTTACCATTTTTTTGAAAGAAGCGAGACTGAATTTGCCAAAATATCAAGCAAAATCAATGCAAGTACAATTTATAAAATGGCAAAAATGTTTAGAAATAAGCGATTTTTAAACAAATGTAATAAAATTGTAATAATAATTGCTATAAAAAATAAGAACGTGTAAAATAGACAAAAAACTATAAACAAATTGACTGAAAGACACAAATAAGACTAATTGACAAAAACACATAACGCCATATATATCAAGCAAAACACAGGACGGTTACATAAACTGTAACTGCTTGACATTATCTTTTGAGTGATATAAGATAATGTCAAACAAAAGAAAAGATATTGTTTAGAGATTATAAAAATATCTAAACTATTATAAGCTATAAGATACATATAGGGGGAAATAAAAATGCAAGTAGTAAAAAGAGATGGGAAATTGGTAGATTTTGATCAATCAAAAATCAGAGTAGCAATTGAAAAAGCTAACAGAGAAGTGAAACCAAGAGAAAGAGCAACTAAAGAGGAAATAAATCAAATAATTGATTATGTTGAAGATTTAGATAAAAAAAGAATTTTGGTAGAAGATATTCAAGATATTATAGAAGAGCAATTGATGTCTTTTGGAAAATATCTACTAGCTAAAAAATATATTACATATCGTTATACCAGAGAATTAATAAGAAAAGCAAACACGACAGATCAATCAATTAAGGAATTAATTGATGGTGAAAGTGATTATTGGAACAATGAAAATTCAAATAAAAATGCAAGAGTTGTTACAACTCAAAGAGACTACTTAGCAGGAATTACTAGTACAGATATTACTAGAAGATTTTTACTACCAGAGGATGTAGTGAAAGCTCACGACGAAGGAATTATCCACTTCCATGATGCAGATTATTTTGCACAAAATGCATTAACTAACTGTGAATTAATAAACTTAGAAGATATGCTACAAAATGGAACAATAATGAATGGTGTTATGATTGAAAAACCACATAGATTTTTAACAGCTATGACGATTGCTACACAAATTATATTAGCTGTTACATCATCTACTTATGGTGGAGCAACAGTATCATTAACACACTTAGCACCATTTGTAAAAAGCAGTTATGACAGATATTATAAAAAATACAAAAAAAGAGGCCTAAGCGAAGCACAATGTAAAGAATATGCTGAACAAGATACTAAAAAAGAGGTATCTGACGGTGTTCAAACTTTCAATTATCAAGTAAATTCAATGACAAATACAAATGGACAAGCACCATTCTTATCAGTTTGTATGTATTTAGGAGAAACTGATGAATACAAAAAAGAATTAGCAATGATAATTGAAGAATTCTTAAAACAAAGAATAGAAGGATTTAAAAATGAAAAAGGTGTATATATTACACCAGCATTCCCTAAACTTCTTTATGTATTAGAAGAAGACAACATACATAAAGATAGCAAATATTGGTATTTAACAGAACTTGCTGCTAAATGTACAGCAAAAAGATTAGTTCCAGATTATATTTCTGAAAAGAAAATGAAAGAACTTAAAATAGATAAAAATGGAAACGGAAACTGCTACCCATGTATGGGATGTAGATCATTCTTAACACCATATGTAGACCCAGAAACAAATAAACCAAAATACTATGGAAGATTTAATCAAGGTGTTGTAACTATCAATTTAGTTGATGTTGCATTATCATCAAAACAAGATGAAGAAAAATTCTGGAAAATATTTGACGAGAGATTAGAATTATGCCATAAAGCACTACAAATTAGACATGAGAGATTAAGTAAAGTTACAAGTGATGTTGCACCAATATTATGGCAACATGGAGCTTTAGCAAGACTTAAAAAAGGTGAAAGTATTCACAAATTATTACATGATGGTTATTCAACAATATCATTAGGATATGCAGGATTATATGAATGTGTAAAATACATGACAGGACATAGCCATACTGATAATGGTGAAGGAGAAGAATTTGCAATAAAAGTAATGCAAAAATTAAATGACAAATGCAAAGAATGGAAAGAAGCAGAGAAGATAGATTACAGTGTTTATGGAACTCCAATTGAGTCTACAACATATAAATTTGCAAAATGCCTAAAGAGAAGATTTGGAACAGTTGAAGGAATTACAGATAGAAGCTATATCACAAATTCATACCATGTACCAGTATTTGAAGAAATAGATGCTTTCTCTAAATTAAAACTAGAGAGTGAATTCCAAAAACTAAGCCCAGGTGGAGCTATATCTTATGTAGAAACACCTAACTTACAAGACAACTTAGAAGTTGTATTACAAATAATTAACTTTATTTATGATAATATTATGTATGCAGAATTGAACACAAAATCAGATTATTGCCAAAAATGTGGATTTGATGGAGAAATTTTAATAGACGAAAACTTAGAATGGTATTGTCCGAACTGTGGAAATAGAGATCATAACACATTAAATGTAGCAAGAAGAACTTGCGGATATATTGGAAGCCAATTCTGGAATAAGGGAAGAACACAAGAGATTAAGGAGAGGGTTCTCCATATTGATAATAAAGACGACGAGTAAATTGAAAAATAATTACAATTAGAAAAACATTAGAAAGAGGAAGTTGATTAATTATGAAATATAATAAAATCAGAAAAATGGATATAGCAGATGGACCAGGAGTAAGGGTATCTATATTTATGCAAGGCTGTGCGTTTAATTGTAAAAATTGTTTTAACCCAGAAACACACGATTTCAATGGGGGAAAAGAATTTACAGATGCAACTATTGACAGAATAATGGAGCTTTGCCAAAACGAAAATGTAGAAGGATTATCAATTTTAGGTGGAGAGCCAATGCACCCAAATAATATAGAGGGAACAACAAAACTAGCTAAAACTTTTAAAGAGAAATTTCCAGATAAAAATTTATGGGCTTGGTCAGGATTTAAATTTGATGACTATCTAAAGGACAAAGAGGTGTTAAAATATCTAGATGTTCTTGTAGATGGACAATATGTGGATGCACTTCACAATCCTAGATTGGAGTGGAGAGGCTCAGAAAACCAAAGAGTAATTGATGTACAAAAGAGCTTGAAAAATGGAGAAGTGACAGCTTGGAAGAGTGCTTCTTAATTGAAGCTATACTATAAGAGGTTGGAAAATAATTATAATTATTTTCCAACCTAATTTGTATTCAAAGGAAGGTATGAATTAAATATGAAAAATATTAAAATATTCGCATGCCCTACAGCAGAAGAGTTTACAAAAGAAGTATGTAAAGAATTGGATTTACCAATGGGAAAAGTTGAATGCTATAAATTTGCAAATGACAACAACTTTATACAATTCAAAGAAACAGTAAGAGAACAAGATATTTATTTGATACAAACAACAGAACCGCCGGTTAATGAAAGAATAATGGAATTACTTATTATGATTGATGCTGCCAAAAGAGCATCAGCACACAGAATAAACGTAGTACTTCCATATTTTATATATTCAAGATCAGATAAAAAGGATCAACCAAGAGTACCTGTAACAGCCAGATTATTTGCAGAACTTCTAGAAGCAGCAGGAGCAAGTAGAGTAATCACCTGCGATTTGCATAATCCGGCAATTCAGGCATATTTCAACATTCCATGTGATAGATTAACAGGACAACATATATTACAAGCATATTTTGACGGAAAAGAAATTGAAAACAAAGTAGTAGTAGCAACAGATGCAGGAAGCTCTAAAAAAGCATATAAATACTCAATGTATTTCAAATGCCCTATGGCGTTAATAGATAAAAGAAGAGCTGGCAATGACGATAAAGCAGTAGCAGCAAACATTATAGGAGATATAGAAGGTAAAACAGCATTAATATTTGATGACGAGGTAAGCACTGCCGGAACTATGGTAGAGGCAGCTAAAATTCTACAAGAACACGGAGCAAAAGAAATATACGCAGCATGTACTCATGGAGTCTTATGTGGACCTGCAATAGAGAAAATTAAAAACTCACCAATAAAAGAATTGATAATTACAAATACAGTGCCATTAACCACAGAAAAACAAACAGACAAAATCAAAGTTTTATCTATTGCACCACTATTTGCAGAAGCTATAAAAAGAGTAAATGAAGCACAACCACTAGGTGATTTGTTCGATTTTGATAAATAATACAAGTATTTTCTAGAAAATTTTATATAAATATTGACAAATTTACCCAATACAGTTATAATAATTAACGTAAAAATAATAATTTTCAGTTAAAATCCCACACGTAAGAGTGTAACTACTGAAGGGAGGGGAACAAAAATGTCAGAGGTTAAAGTTAATAACGGAAATATAGAAGATGCCTTAAAAAGGTTTAACAGACAATGTGCTAGAAACGGAGTATTACAAGAAGTAAGAAAAAGAGAGCACTATGAAAAACCAAGTGTAAAAAGAAAGAAAAAATCAGAGGCAGCAAGAAAAAGAAAATTTTAAAAAGTAAGAGATGGATTGAAAGTTATTAGAATTTTTCAATCCATTTTTGCTTAATAAGGAGGTAAATGTATGTTAAAAGAAAAATTGTTAGAAGATTTAAAAAATTCTATGAAAGAGAGAAATGTAATTAGAAAAAATGTTATCCAAATGGTTAGAGCTGCTATTCTACAAGTTGAAAAAGACAAACAAATAGAAGTTTCAGATGACCAAATAGTTGAAATAATTGCAAAAGAAGCTAAAAAAAGAAAAGATTCAATTGCAGATTATGAAAAAAGTGGAAGACAAGATTTACTAGACCAAATAAACCAAGAAATTGCTATACTTGAGGAATACTTACCAGAACAATTATCTGCAGAAGAAATAGAAGCAAAAGTAAAAGAAATAATTGCTGAACTAGGCGCAACATCTATGAAAGAAATGGGCTTAGTAATGAAAACTGCAAAAGAAAAATTAGGAGCATCAGCAGACGGAAAAACAATAAACGAAGTTGCTAAAAAATTATTACAATAATTTCCAAAAAAATATAAGGAATTATTTAAATTAGTTTGACATATAATAAAAAAAGTAGTATACTATGTTTAACACAAGTTATCAATGAAGTCAGATAGCTTTCGAACTAAATGGGTTGCAACATTTAGTTCATTTTTTTGCAAAAAAATAGGAGAGCAGTTGCATACTCTCCTATTAGATTATTTCTAATCTTTTTTGTCATCTGAATCATCATTATATGTACTAAGTAACAAAACAATGAGTTTCCAGATTAAATCAAATGAAGTCATATAACTTTCCTCCTTTCCAAAGATTTCCTTTGCAAAAGGATACGACCATTATATCAACAATGAGTAACAATTACAATACATCTTACAAATTTTACCAAATAATTTTAAATCGCAAATCTTAAAAATCCTCTTGAATAATTTTCCAAAATTAGATTATAATATACATGAATTAAAAAAGAAAAGAGGAGAAAGAATGAATTATCAAAAACAAGAAATAAAACCAGGTATAACTTTACACCAAATTTATACTGAAAACTATAAAACAAACTTAAACGCAATATTTTTAGCCACACCACTAAAAAAACAAAATATAACTTTAGATGCTCTACTTACAGCAGTATTAAGAAGAGGCACTAAAAACATACCATCACAAGATTTAATTAGTCAAAAATTAGAAATGCTATATGGAGCTAGTTTTGACTGTGGTGTTGAAAAAACAGGTGACAACCACATTATGAAATTCTATTTAGAAACACTAAGTGATGAATTTCTACCATCTTCAGAAAATATATTAAAAGAAGCAATGGATATTTTAACAGACATAATATTTAATCCATTAATAGAAGGTAACAAATTTAAACCAGAATATGTTGAAGGGGAAAAGAAGAATCTAAAACAAATTATAGAAGCCAAAATAGACAACAAAGCTAGATATGCTTATGACAGATGTATTGAGGAAATGTTTAAAGATAAGCCATATGGATTATATAAATATGGTTATATAGAAGACCTAGAGAAGATAACACCAGAAGAATTATATAACTACTACAAAACATTAATAGATAACTGTAAAATTGATATATTCTATTCAGGTACTATAGATAAAGAAAAAGTAAAACAAACAATAGAACAAAATGAAAACATTAAAAAACTAAATGCTAGAAAACCTGAGTATATTGTAAACAATGAAACAACTGAACAAACTGAAATTAAAGAACCAAATATAATAAATGAGAGTATGCAAGTGACACAAGGAAAACTTGTAATGGGCTTAAATATAAATGAAACAGCAGAGGATAGTAGGTTTATAGCAGCTGTGTATAATGCAATACTAGGTGGAGGAGCAAACTCAAAATTATTCCAAAATGTACGTGAAAAAGCAAGTTTAGCATATACAACAGGATCAAACTATAATAGAACTAAAAATTGTATATTTATTCGTGCAGGAATTGAAATACAAAATTATCAAAAAGCTTTAGGTACAATAAAACAACAACTAGAAGATATGAAAAATGGTAAGTTCACAGATAAAGATATCAAAGACAGTAAAGAACTAATAATAGCGTCTATTGAAGGAATATCAGAAGAACAAGATACAGAAATAACCTATTATTATGGTCAAGAATTAGCTAATAGATTTGTAGACTTAAAAGAATACATGGACAAAATAAAAGCGGTAACAAAAGACCAAATTGTTAAGCTAGCACAAAACATAAATATCAATACCATTTATTTTTTAAAAGACTAAGGGGTGAAAAGATGAAAATTATAGAAAGTTCAAAAATTAAAGAAAAAGCATATGTTGAAAAACTAGAAAACGGTATGCAAGTAATTATAATACCAAAACAACATACAAAAAAGAAATATGTAATATGGGGAACACACTTTGGTTCAATAGATAATCACTTTATAATGCCAAAAACAGGAGAGGAAGTATATATACCAGATGGAGTAGCACACTTTCTTGAACATAAAATGTTTGAACAACCAGATGGAACAAATAGTTTAGATACTTTAATGGCACTTGGAATTGATGCAAACGCATATACAACAAATGACCACACAGCATATCTATTTGAATGTACTGATCATTTTGAAGAAGGCCTAGATGAGCTTATGGACTATGTGCAACATCCATATTTTACAGATGAAAATGTTGAAAAAGAAAAAGGTATAATAGGCCAAGAAATAAAAATGTATGATGATGATCCTGGCTGGCAATTATATATGAATGCTCTAGACTGTATGTATAAAGAAAATCCGATAAAAATAGATATAGCAGGAACAGTAGAATCAATTAGCAAAATAGATCCAGATGTATTGTATAAATGTTATAACACATTTTATCATCCATCAAATATGACAATGGTAGTATGTGGAGATTTTGAACCAGAAAAATTGTTGGAAGAAATTAAAAAACGTTTATTACCAAAAGAAAACCAAGCAGATATAAAAAGAATATATACTGCAAAAGAAGATAAAATAAATATGCCAGAAAAAATAGCTCAAATGGAAGTAAGTACACCAATATTTATGATGGCATACAAAGACATTGAAAACAATCAAGAAGCGGCAATCAAAAAACATATAGCTATTGAAATATTGCTAAATATAATCATAGGCAAGAGCTCGAAACTATATAAGGAATTATATGAAGAAGGATTATTATTAGCACAACCAGATTTTGATTATGAATTTAGTGCACAATATGCACACACATTGATATCAGGAGCTTCAAAAGAACCTAAAAAAGTTGCTCAAAAGATAACTGATAGAATAGAACAACTAAAACAACAAGGCTTAGATGATGAAGAATTTGAAAGAGCAAGAAGAAAACTTTATGGTGATTATGTTATAGAGTACAATAGTGTTGCTAATATAGCTAGAATGTTTTTAGCAGATACTATGAAAAAAGTTCAAAGCTTTGACTATATAGAAGAATTTGAAACTGTAACAAAAGATGCATCACAAGGTTCAGCAGATACAAAAAATAA
>SAMEA104315432__coassemble_253_pt1 | contig 29198 bp, 19 predicted proteins | sample SAMEA104315432__metabat2_low_PE_014 | metagenome-assembled genome bin SAMEA104315432 (sample SAMEA104315432) | gut metagenome | biome: Monkey gut; feature: monkey-associated habitat; material: faeces | place: China | collected 2013 | reverse complement strand
TAGCAACATCTTCTAGCTTGTCGGTCCCCACAGCATTCACTACGAAAAGTATTATTTTGCACAGTTGAAATAGCATAAATTCTATAATCTACTCTCTATACTTGTCAAGATTAGCAAATTTTGTGTAATTTCCTAACCATAAAAGTTCAACTGTTCCTGTAGAGCCTCCTCTGTGTTTTGCTAATATAACTTCTGCTATATTTTTCTTATCTGTATCCGGATTATAATAATCATCGCGATATAAAAACATAACTATGTCGGCATCTTGCTCAATAGCTCCAGATTCACGTAAGTCTGAAAGCATTGGTCTATGATCTGGTCTTTGTTCTACAGATCTTGAAAGTTGTGATAGTGCTATAACTGGCACATTTATTTCTTTTGCTAATATTTTTAAAGAACGGCTTATTTCAGAAATTTCTTGTTCACGGCTTCCGTTTCTTTTATTGCTTCCTTGAACTAATTGAATATAGTCAATTACAACCATTCCTATATTTTTTTCTAACTTCAATTTTCTACATTTTGCACGTATTTCCATTACAGAAATACCTGGTGTGTCATCTATAAATATTTGTGCTTGTGATAAATTACCAGAAGCTTCGGCTAATTTTTGCCAGTCGTCATCTTCTACTTTACCAGTTCTTACTTTATTACTATCTACCATTGCTTCACTGCATAGAATACGATTCGTCATTTGCTCTTTTGACATTTCCAAGCTAAATATAGCAACAGGTGTATTATATCTAACTGCTGCATTTGATGCTAAGTTTAATGCAAATGCTGATTTACCCATAGCAGGTCTAGCAGCTACAATAACTAGGTCTGATTTATGAAGTCCTGCAGTTATAAAATCTAAATCTGCAAATCCTGTAGGTACTCCAGTTATGTGTTGTTTTTGGTTATATAATTGTTCCAACTGAGTAAATGAGTCTACTAGAATGTCTTTAATTGCAGAATATCCTTTTTGATTTCTATTTTGTATAACATCAAATATTTTTCTTTCAGCTGAGTCTAATATATCTTCTACATCTTGTGTTTGGTCATATCCTAAACTAATTAACTCATTTGCTGTTTTTATAAGTGCTCTTAAGGCTGACTTTTCTTCAACAATTTTTATGTATTGTTCTACATTGGCTGTTGTTGGAACTTTATCTGGAAGTTGTGCAATATACTCTAATCCACCAACTGCTTCTAATTGTTTCATAGACTGAAGTTCTGTTTTTAAAGTTATAATATCCACAGGGTCTGCACGATTATATAAATTTAAAATTGCTTCGTAAATTATTTTATTATCTTCACGATAAAAGTCTTCTGGTTTTAAGGTTTCTACTGCAGACATAATTGCGTCTTTGTCTGTTAGCATACTTCCTATAACGGCTTGTTCTGCTTCTATATCATGTGGTGGAATTTTTCCTAGCTCCATTTTTTGCCCCCTTCTCATTTTTAAATAATCAAATTAATTCTATAGCAATAGTAATATGAAAACTTTTCTCCGTTCCATCCCTGCTGCGCAAGAAGATGTAACAACAATTTTTTGCAAACATTAATAATGATTTGAAAAAATTTAGCAACATCTTCTAGCTTGCTGGTCCCCACAGCCTCACTGCGAAAAGTATTATATTACTATTGCTTTTTATAATACACTGATTATCTTCAAAATTTATAATACCTGAACTTTCAAAGAGCCTATCACGCCTTCAAAAAGTTTAACACTTACTGTCGTAACTCCCAATACTTTTATAGGTTCTTTTAAGTCTATTTTCTTTTTGTCTATTTCTATTTTATATTGTTCTTTTAAGTTTTCTGCAATTTCTTTTGCAGTAATTGAACCAAATATTTTTTGATTTTCTCCTGATTTTACAGATATTTTTAAAGTGATATTTTTCAACTTTTCAGCAATTTTTTCTGCTTTTTCCTTTTCTACTGACTTTTTATATTGGTTTGAATCTTGTTTTGCTTTTAATTTACTCATATTTTCCGCATTTGCTTCAACACCCATTTTTTTAGGTAATAAGAAATTTCTTGCATATCCATCACTTGCATTTATTACTTCATCTTTTTTTCCTACACCTTTTATATCTTGTAATAAAATTACCTTCATTTAGCTCTCTCCTTTCAGTTTTGTTGTTCTTCAAAATACTCATTGATTTTTTCAATAAGAAGATTTTTAACCTCTCCTATACTTAGTCCCTCAACTTGTGCACCAGCTAAAGTTATATGTCCTCCACCGCCAAGTTTTTCTAGAATAATCTGCACATTTATGTCTCCAATTGAACGTCCACTAATACAAACTTTGTCTCCTAATTTTCCTATAACAAATGATGCAGTAATGTCACTAATTGTTAATAGTTCGTCTGCTGCTTTGGCACAAATTACATTTGCATCTTTATCATTTTCATCATAAATTGAAATTCCTATTGTATCATCTATTATTTCCGCATTATCAATTATTTTAGAAATTTTAGTATATGTTTTCAAATCACTTTGGAACCATTTTTTTACTCTTATAATGTCTATACCACATTTTCTTAAATATGCAGCTGCCTCAAAGGTTCTAACACCTGTTTTAAAAGTAAAGTTTTTAGTGTCCATCATAATTCCTGCATATAGTGCCTCAGCTTCTATAGTTGTTAACTCTATCTCTTTTGGTGCATATTCTAATATTTCTGTTACGAGTTCACAAGCTGATGAAGCATATACTTCATGAAAAGTAAGAATTGCTTCTTCAATGAAATCTGGACTTTTTCTGTGATGGTCTATTATAGCTATTTTACTTGTTTCTTCTAATAGTTCTGGAACCTCCACATAACTTCTCTTATGTGTATCAACTATTATTAGTAATGTTTCTGCAGATATTTTTGATAAAGCTTCTGCTTTATTTATAATTACTTCTTGGTATTCTTTTTCCTCTTTAGCTGCTTCCATAAAGTTTTCTAAGCTAATTCCTGTAGAATTATTTACTATATATGCTTCAACATTTAGGCTTTTTGCTAAACGATATAGTCCCATACTTGCGCCCATAGAATCTATGTCTTCATTAGTATGCCCCATAATCATAACATTTTTAGCTTCTTGCATTAGTTCCTGTAAAGCATGTGATACAATTCTTGCTTTTACTTTTGTTCTTTTTTCAAGCTCTTGAGTTCTACCACCGAAAAATAGATATTTTCCATTTTCTCTTACTACAGTTTGATCTCCACCTCTACCCAGTGCAATTTCCAAACCAGCTTGCGCTGATTTATATTTTTCATAATTTGATTGTCCTTCTGTTGATACTGATATACTCAAAGTTATTTGTATTTTGTCTGATAATTCCAATTCTTTAATTGTATCGAGAATATTAAATTTCTTTTCTTCTAGTTCTGCTAAATATCTTTGTTCGAATATACATACAAAAGTATCTCTTTCTGATTTAACTACTAAACCTTGAAACTCTGATGCCCAGTCATATATTGTTTTTTCTATTTGTGCTGTTAATAATGGCTTGTCTTCATCACTAATTCTTTGATTTACTTCTTCAAAGTTGTCTATCATAATAAGACCAACACAAATTTGAGAATTATGATATTCTTTTTCTAACTCAACACATTTTGTTTCATCTATAAAGTAAATAGTACAAATATATTCTTCTTTAGATTTTGTATATCTTCCAAGTATTTCATATATTTTATTTCCTATTTCTAGTTCTTTATGAATGCTTTGTTCTGCACTTTCTTCGTTATTCTCAATTTCTAATTTTATTTGTTTTAGCAAGTCTCCTAAAATTTTATTTATATCAATATTTGCAAATTCTTGTGTAAATTTATTGCTTTTCCAAATCATATTGCCATTTGTTTCTGCTATAACTAGTGGAAATGGTGAATTTACCATTGTGTTTTTAGCTAGTTTATCTATATTAAATGTTAAATCTTGCAGATGGTCTGACAGTTCTGTCCTTCTTTTTTGGTTACTCCAATATGTGTATGCTAAAATTAGTATATATAAAACAACTGAAGGGGTAAAATAGCGTAAGTCTAAAATGCAAATTACAACTAAAAGTATTACAATTAGAACTAAATATATTTTAGTTCTTGATATTAACCCTTCAAATATTTTTTTGCTATTATTATTTTTCATAAAATAAGCTCCTTTTTTACGTATACTATTGTACTATTTTTCTCCTATTTTGTCAATTTTATTAGCCAAAAAGCAAATAAATAGGAGCACTTAATAAAGCACTCCTATTTATATTATCCCATAATCGCCCTTAAAGCCTCAATTCTTCTCAGCTTCTCCTCATTGTCTTTGCCATAAATCCTATACAGGGTTTCCTTTTCATGTTCTACCATGAATACGTCTCCTTGTTCAGGGTCTTTCAACATAACTGTAGGCACATCTATCATTTCTGTGTCTCTTTTCCAGTAGTCTACTTCTGCGCTCTGTTCAGTCGAGATAAATTCTAATTCGCAAATTGCGAATTTTCCCTCTATCCGGTCAATTGTCATATAACTCTTCATGCTACTTTCTCCTCTAGTTCAGGGCCACTCAAATAATCTCCCGCTTGACAGTTGAAGGTTACTCCATTTGGAGTTATAGTTGCAATCACAGTTCCACATTCATCTGTACGATAAACTTCTACCTCCCGTTGTTGCAGTTTCTCCATTGTGTTTTTGGTTGGATGTTCATATTTGTTTCCAACTTTACAGGATATGAGTCCATAATCTGGATCAATTTCATCTAAGAATTCGTCACTACTCGAGGTGTTACTTCCATGATGTCCAACTTTAAGAATCTCAGCATCAATCTGTACTCCAGATCTTAATACCTCTTCTTCGATTTCCGTTTCTGCATCTCCTGTCATTAAAACATCCATATCACCAAAAGAAACTTTGATAATGTCAGAATAATTGTTTACATTGTCTTGTTCCAGTTCACTTTGCCAAACTATTTGTATCTTGGCACCACCTAAGAAATATTCATTTCCAGTCTTAGAATATTCAACTTCGTAGTTTCCATCTACAATCTGTTTCATCAGTTTGATATACCAGTTTGTAGTTACTTGCCCTTCTTTTACTTGTGGTATGATAATTTTACCAACTTCAAAATTGGTTATAATATCATACATACCACCCATGTGGTCGTGGTGTGGATGTGTTCCAAATACATAGTCAATCCTAGTTATACCTAGGCTTTTTATATATTCTACCGCATCCTTTCCTGTGGACCGTGTGCCACAATCCACAAGCGCTACTTTGTCTCCCTTCATAAATAAAAAGCAGTCTGCTTGGCCAACATCTATCATATGGAGTTTTAACTCTTCAGTAAGTTCAGTTGGCTGTTCTCGTGTTTGAGAATTTGAAATATTGGGTTGTTCTGGAACTTGTTGCTCGTCACTTGTAATAACAGATTCTACTATTATTGCAAGTACAAGGATAACGATTGCTAACAATGCTTTTGTTAGCTTTTTCTTCCGACCATTTTTGGCATTTGCCATGTATGATTCCTCCCTAAAAATTTTTGTCCTTTTATTATATCACATTAAATATATTTTATCTAGTATACTTATTAAATTTGTGGTTTACTTGCATTTGAAGGCGTATCTCTTTACATATTATGTAGATTGTGGTATAATAATAGTATGCTCTTTTGAGCAAAAATACAAAAAGGAGAATATCCATGACCGTAAATTTACTTCATGATCGGCTTTTGCCGATTAAAACTCCCGACCTTTATCGAGCAAACCAGGCAATTCTTTGTACCTGCCAAAAGTACAATATTTCGCTTGGTATGTGGACCAGTGGTATCGATAAAGATACCTATGATTTAATTTTCAGCATCCCCTCGAACAGCTTAAGATTTTATCAGTCTGAAAAATTTCTTAAAAGCTTAAGAAATTTTTGGACACAGTCCGGTTTTTTTATTAAAGATGAAACCGAAATGGTCGGGTACAGAGCTCATGGAACTATCGCTTATTCCTTAGTTTTTAGACTACGTCCTGTAGCCTAGGATAAAAAAACAAACCGTTAAAATTAACGGTTTGTTTTTTATTTTAAGCTTATTTTTATTCAGCTTTTAATTCTTCATCTTCCTCATTTTGTTCTGTATTAATATGTGTGTTTTTATAAATTGGAAGTCCTGTTCCTGCAGGTATCAATTTACCTATAATAACATTCTCTTTTAATCCAATTAAGTCATCAACTTTACCTTTAACAGCTGCTTCTGTTAATACTCTTGTTGTTTCTTGGAATGATGCTGCTGATAAGAAGCTTTCTGTAGCCAATGAAGCTTTTGTGATACCTAATAACATACGTTTTCCTGTTGCAGGACGTTTTCCTTCTGCTACTGCTTGCTCATTTTTGTCTTCAAATTCATGAATGTCTACTAATGAACCAGCAAACATATCTGTATCTCCATTATCTTCTACTCTTACTTTCTTAAGCATTTGTCTGCAAATTACCTCAATGTGTTTGTCATTGATGTCAACACCTTGGTTACGATAAACTTTTTGAACCTCTTGAATTAAGTATTCATATACTCCTTCTGGTCCTTTAATTGCTAGTATTTCGTTTGGATTTATAGCACCTTCAATTAAAGCATCTCCGGCTTTTACTTCGTCTCCTTCTCTTACACGTAATTTAGATCTAAATGGTATTGCATATGTTTTTGAATCATCTTTAGAAGTAACAACAATTTCCTTCTTTTTCTTGTCTTCAACTATTTTTACTTTACCATCAATTTCCGTAATTACTGCTAGACCCTTTGGTTTACGAGCTTCAAATAGCTCCTCAACTCTAGGAAGACCTTGTGTGATATCTGCTACACCTGCGACACCACCAGAGTGGATAGTTCTCATTGTAAGCTGTGTACCAGGCTCACCAATTGATTGTGCAGCTATAATACCAACAGATTCACCGATATTTACTTTTTCACGAGTTGCTAATCCCATACCATAACATTTACGACATACACCATGTTTTGTACGGCATCCTAATACTGAACGCACTTCTACTCTTTCAATTCCTGCTGCCACTATTTGTTCAGCAATTTTGTCTGTAATCATTGTGTTAGTGTCAACAATTAACTCTTTTGTTTCAGGGTTAACTATATCATTTAATACATATCTTCCAACTAATCTTTCTTCTAGTTTTTCGATTACTTGATTTCCATCTTTAATTGCTTCTACAATAAGTCCTTCATGTGTTCCACAGTCTTCTTCACGAACTATAATGTCTTGAGATACATCAACTAATCTTCTTGTTAAGTAACCTGAGTCGGCTGTTCTTAAAGCTGTATCTGCTAAACCTTTTCTAGCACCGTGTGCAGAAATAAAGTATTCTAGTGCATCTAGTCCCTCACGGAATGAAGATGTAATAGGAATTTCTACTGTTTTACCAGTTGTACTAGCCATAAGACCACGCATACCTGCAATTTGTCTTAATTGGTTTAAGTTACCTCTGGCTCCAGATTGGCTCATCATATATACTGGGTTTAAGTCTTCAAAATTGTTTTTCATTGCTTCTGTAACATCATCTGTTGCTTTTTCCCAAATTTTGATAACTGAGTTATATCTTTCATCCTCTGTTATTAAACCACGTTTATATTGTTTTAATACATTATTTACTTGTTCGTTTGCTTCAGCAAGAATTTGTTTTTTAGCCTCTGGCACTTTAACATCATCTACAGATACTGTAATACCAGCTGTTGTAGAATGTTTGAAGCCCATTGATTTGATATAATCTAGTAATTCTGCTGTTGCACTTAAACCATTTACATTTATTGATTTTGCAATTATTTTTCCTAAGTTTTTCTTAGAAACTACAAAATTAAGTTCTGGTTCAAATAAGTTTTCTGGTTTTGTTCTATCAACAAATCCTAAGTTTTGTGGAATTCCTTCATTGTAAACTAATCTACCAACTGTTGTTTCAACTTTTCTTGTTTCTAATTTACCATCTATTTCTTTTTGAATTCTTACAAATACTTTTGCATGTAAACCTAAATCATGGTTGTAGTATGCCATTACTGCTTCTTCTGGTGAAGAATAGTAATTACCTTCTCCTAGTTCTCCTTGTACTTCCATTGTTAAGTAATATGCACCTAAAATCATATCTTGTGTAGGTACTGTTACTGGTTTACCATCTTGTGGTTTTAAAAGGTTATTTACTGAAAGCATTAAGTATCTAGCTTCAGCTTGTGCTTCTGGTGATAATGGTAAGTGAATAGCCATTTGGTCACCGTCGAAGTCAGCGTTGAAAGCTGTACATACTAATGGGTGTAATTTTATAGCTCTACCTTCTACTAAAACGGGCTCAAATGCTTGAATACCTAGTCTATGTAATGTAGGAGCACGGTTTAATAATACTGGATGGTCTTTAATAACATTCTCTAGAATATCCCATATTTCAGGTCTTAATCTTTCTACCATTCTCTTAGCATTTTTAATATTATGTGCAATTCCACGTCCAACTAATTCTTTCATAACAAATGGTTTGAATAATTCAACTGCCATTTCTTTTGGCACACCGCATTGATATAGTTTAAGTTCTGGTCCTACTACGATAACTGAACGTCCAGAATAATCAACACGTTTACCTAATAAATTTTGACGAAATCTACCTTGTTTTCCTTTTAATAAATCTGATAAAGATTTTAATGCTCTACCACCAGCACCTGTTACTGGTCTTCCACGTCTACCATTATCTATTAAGGCATCAACTGATTCTTGTAACATTCTTTTTTCATTACGTACAATAATTTCTGGTGCACCTAATTCTAATAGTCTTTTTAAACGATTATTTCTGTTGATTACTCTACGATATAAGTCGTTTAAATCTGATGTAGCAAATCTACCACCATCTAATTGTACCATTGGTCTTAAATCTGGTGGAATTACTGGTACTACATTCATTATCATCCATTCAGGTTTATTTTCTGATAATCTAAAAGCTTCAACTGTATCTAATCTTTTTATTAGTTTTGCTTTTTTTTGTTCACTTGCTTTTTCTAGTTCTTTTTTCAATTTTTCAGACAATTTTTCTACATCAACTTTTTGTAGTAATTCTTCAATTGCCTCAGCTCCCATTTTAGCTACAAAAGAACCTCTACCATATTTTTCTTCTGCTTCACGATATTCTTTTTCAGATAATACTTGACATACTGTTAAATCAGTAGTTCCCTTATCTATTACAATATATGATGCAAAATATATTACTTTTTCCAAGCTTCTTGGTGATACATCAAGCATTAGTCCAATTCTACTTGGTATTCCTTTAAAATACCAAATATGTGCAACTGGTGCAGCAAGTTCAATATGCCCCATTCTTTCACGTCTTACTTTTGATTTTGTTACCTCAACACCACATCTATCACATACAATGCCTTTGTATCTTACTCTTTTATATTTTCCGCAGTGACATTCCCAGTCCTTTGTTGGTCCAAATATTTTTTCACAAAATAGACCATCTTTTTCTGGCTTTAAAGTTCTGTAGTTAATGGTTTCTGGCTTTTTAACTTCGCCTTTTGACCATTCTCTGATTTTTTCATCTGACGCTATCCCAATTTTAAGTTTGTTAAAAATTTCTAATTCATCCACTTTATTTAGCCCCCTAAATATTTTTCTTTTCTTCATACTCGTTTAAACAAGTTGTACACTGCTGTGCAATTCTTATTGTTAACTTGTTTAAACTTTTTGAATGGCTATTAAATTTTATTTTTCATTATCATCAAAGTTATCCATATCTAATAACTCTTCATCATCAAGTAATAAGTCTTCATCATCTAAACCATCTTCGTCATCAAGAAGATCTCCTTCTTCTGAATATCCATCAGCAAGTTCTTCTTCATCAACTACTGCAAGTTCTTCTTCTAGTTTTGGATCATCTTTAATACTGTTAAAATCAATTCCTTCATCAATATTTTCCTTTAGTTCTAATTCTTTATTGTCTTCTGAAAGAAGTTTTATATCTAGTCCTAATGATTGAAGTTCTTTTACTAACACTTTAAATCCTTCTGGAACTCCTGGTTCTGGAACATTTTCACCTTTTACAATTGCTTCATATGTTTTTACTCTTCCTACAATATCATCAGATTTAACTGTTAACATTTCTTGAAGTGTATATGCAGCACCATAAGCTTCTAATGCCCAAACCTCCATTTCTCCAAATCTTTGTCCACCAAATTGTGCTTTACCACCAAGAGGTTGTTGTGTTACTAATGAGTAAGGTCCAGTTGAACGAGCATGTATTTTATCGTCTACTAAGTGATGTAGTTTTAACATATACATAACACCAACTGTAATTGGATGATCAAATGGCTCTCCAGTTCTACCATCATATACAACTGTTTTTCCATCTTCACTAAGTCCTGCTTTTCTAAATAGCTCTTTTATTTCTTCGTCTTTAGCACCATCAAATACTGGTGTTGCGACCTTGTATCCAAGTGCTCTTGCAGCCATACCTAAGTGAACCTCTAAAACTTGACCTAAGTTCATACGAGAAGGAACACCTAGTGGGTTTAATACTATGTCTACTGGTGTACCATCTGGTAAAAATGGCATATCTTCTTCTGGTAATATACGTGAAATAACACCCTTGTTACCATGACGTCCAGCCATCTTATCACCAACAGATATTTTTCTCTTTGTTGCAATATAGCAACGAATTACTTGATTTACTCCAGGAGCTAATTCATCTGAATTTTCTCTTGTAAATATTTTAACATCTACAATTGTTCCTGCTTCTCCATGTGGAACACGAAGTGAGTTATCTCTTACTTCTCTAGCTTTTTCTCCAAATATTGCACGAAGTAATCTTTCTTCTGCTGTTAGTTCTGTTTCTCCTTTTGGAGTAACTTTACCAACTAATATATCTCCTGGTCTTACTTCAGCACCTATACGAATTATACCGTTTTCGTCTAAGTCTTTTAAACTGTCATCACCAACATTTGGTATATCTCTAGTGATTTCTTCTGCTCCTAATTTTGTTTCTCTACATTCACAGTCATATTCTTCAATATGAATTGATGTATATACGTCTTCTTTTACTAATCTTTCACTAATTAAAACAGCATCCTCGTAGTTATAACCTTCCCAAGTTGTGAAAGCTATTAAAACATTTTTACCAAGTGCCATTTCACCATTTTTAGTAGCTGGTCCATCGGCAATTAGTTCTCCTGCTTTAACTTTTTCACCAGTGCTTACAACTGGTCTTTGATTTATACATGTTCCACCATTTGTTCTTTTGAATTTTCTTAAATGGTAAACATCCAATTCATCTTTTTTATTTCTAATTTGAATTTCGTCTCCAGTTACTTTTTCAACTATACCGTCATTTTTAGCCATTACTGTAATTCCAGAATCTTTTGCTGCTCTATATTCAATACCTGTACCAACTATTGGTGATTCTGTTGTAAGTAGTGGAACTGCTTGACGTTGCATGTTTGAACCCATTAGAGAACGTTTTGCGTCGTCATGCTCTAAGAATGGAATCATAGCTGCTGCAACTGATACTAATTGTTTTGGTGATACGTCTACAAAATCAACTTGGTCTTTATCAACCATTGTAATATCTGCTCTATGACGTACACGAATTCTATCATTTACAAATTTTCCTTCTTCGTCAACTGGTTCAGAGGCTTGAGCAATAATGTATTTATCCTCTTCGTCTGCTGGCATATATACAACTTCATCAGTTACTTTGCCTGTTTCATGGTCTACTTTTCTATATGGTGTTTCAATAAATCCATATTCGTTTATAATAGCAAATGATGAAAGTGCTGATATAAGTCCTACGTTTGGTCCTTCTGGAGATTCAATAGGACATAATCTTCCATAGTGTGTATAGTGAATATCACGAACCTCAAATCCCGCTCTCTCACGAGATAGACCGCCAGGTCCTAATGCAGAAATTCTTCTCTTATGGCTTAATTCTGAAAGTGGGTTTGTTTGATCCATAAATTGTGATAATTGTGAGCTTCCAAAGAATTCCCTAATTGCAGAAGTTATTGGTTTTGTATTAATTAAAGTTTGTGGAGTAACTATATCTAAGTCTTGAATTGTCATTCTTTCACGTACTACTCTTTCAAGTCTTGTTAAACCAATTCTAAATTGATTTTGTAATAACTCTCCAACGCAACGAATACGACGATTTCCTAAATGGTCAATATCGTCAACATTTCCTAAACCATGTTCTAGGTTTAATAAATAGCTTATCGAAGCAATAATATCTTCGTTTGTAACATGTTTTGGAATTAATTCGTCCATTCTTTCTTTAATAACATCATGTAATTCTTTTTCCTCTGTAGTATCAATTATTGATTTTAATACTATGTAATTTACCATTTCTTTGATATGTAAGTCACTCAAATTAACATTTGGAAGTACGCTGTGGATATTAACTGTGCCATTACCAATAATTCTTACTGGTTTGTCATCAACTTTTACATCAACAACATTAATTCCACTATTTTGAATTGCAATTGCTGTATCTTCAGAAATACTGTTATCTTTTTCTACTAATACTTCTCCCGTCTCTGGATCAATAATATCGTTATAAGCTATTCTTCCTGTAATTCTTGTTGCCAAGCTTAATTTTTTATTAAATTTGAATCTTCCTACTTTTGCTAGGTCATATCTTCTATCATCAAAGAATAAACCGTTGAATAAGTTTCTTGCAGCATCAGTTGTTGGAAGTTCGCCTGGTCTTAATTTTTTGTATATTTCAACTAAAGCTTCTTCTTGCGTTTTAATTGGGTCTTTTGCTAGAGTTTCCTTTATTTTGTTTTCATCCCCAAATAATTGTGTAATTTGTTCATCTGTTACTATTCCTAATGCTCTTAAAAGTGTTGTAACAGGTATTTTTCTAGTTCTATCAACTCTAGCCCCAAATACATCATTTCCATCAGTTTCATATTCTATCCATGCACCACGAATAGGCATAACAGTAGATGTATAAATTCTTCTACCTGTTTTGCTATCAAAATCTTGTGCATAGTAGCAACCTGGTGAACGAACTAATTGGCTTACTACAACTCTTTCTGCACCGTTAATTACGAAAGTACCACTATCTGTCATAAGTGGGAAATCGCCAAGGTAAATTTCTTGTTCTTTGATTTCACCTGTTTCACGATTGATAAGTCTTACTTTTACATGTAATCTTGTAGCATAAGTTGCATCACGTTCTTTGGCTTCTTCTAATGTGTATTTTGTTTTCTCTTCCATGTAGTAGTCTAAGAATTCAAGTACAAGGTTTCCTGAATAATCAACTATTGGAGATACATCTCTAAGTACTTCTCCTAAGCCTTCTTCGATAAACCAATTGTATGAGTCTTTTTGAACTTGAATCAAGTTTGGCATTTCGATTGAATCGCCGATTTTTGCAAAAGTTTTACGAGAACATTTCTCGTGTTTAATTTCTTTTAACAAAAGAATCACTCCTTAAAAAAATTTAAGCAGAAATTAAAATATATGATTTTAATAAAAAGTCCTTCTTGTTTCTATAATTAGTTTACAAATCAGCATATTTTTCTGCTCTCTAAATACCCTTTCCGTAAGTAATTATAGGTCAATTCCTCTTTTTATTAAATTAACATAATCTATAGATAAAAGACAACAAAAATACGGTTGACATTTTTGTCAACTGTTTAATTTGCTGTTTATTTGGTAAAATTTATTTTTATATTAATCATTACATCCACCTTAAATGTAGACTAGTAACGCTTAATAAAAGCATACCTATTTTAGTATAACACCTGTTGTACTTGCTGTCAACGATTTTGGTAAAAATTTCTTAATTTTTATAAGGTATTATAGACAAATAATATTTAATATAGTACAATATTTGCATTGTTAATAGAAATGAGGTTAATTATATGTCTATAATTTTAAAATATTTGATTACATTTTTTGTGGGTATGGTGCCTATTTTAGAGTTAAGAGGTGCTATTCCAATAGGTGTTGGCCTTGGTCTTTCATATTTTGAAGCTTTTATTTGTAGCTTTATTGGAAATATTGTACCTATATATTTTATTGTTAAATATATTAGACCTTTATTTGATTTTTTTGGAAGATGGAAGCCTTTTAAGGTTATTATTGACTGGGCTACTGAAAGAGCCACAAGAAAAATTGAAGAAAGTGAAAAATTACAAAATTATACAGCTTTAGGTCTATTTTTATTTGTAGCTGTTCCTTTACCTGGAACTGGTGCATGGGTTGGCTCTTTAATTGCTAACTTTTTAAATTTACCACCTAAAAAAGCTATTCCACCTATTGTAGCTGGTGTTCTTGTTGCTGGTATTATTGTTTTAGCAGTAACTGCCGCCGCTAATGGGGGTATTCAGTATTTGTTTAATCATGTAGGCTAAAAAAGTTAATGTTGCCATTGGGGACGGAGAATTTTGGCACACTTCATTATTAAAACAAATTATTTTAGTTAAAAATAAGAAGTGTGCCAAAATTCTCCGTCCCCAATGGCAACATTTTTTAATTATTCAATATTTCAAATCCTATTGTTACCTTAAACAAATCTCCATCTAGATAAATATGAAACTGCCCTCCTTGAAGTTCTGTTAAGCTAGATGCTATTGAAAGTCCTAATCCGCTTCCTTCTGTATTTCTAGAAGTTTCTCCTCTTACAAATCTTTGCATCAATTCGTCTGCTGATATATTAAGCTCTTGTTTTGATATATTTTTCATTTGTATTACAACTGTATGTTGGTTTTTTACCACATCTAAATAAACTCTTGTGTTCTCCATAGCATATTTAGCAACATTTGAATAAATATTTTCTAATATTCTACACATATATCTTCCATCTGCTTTTATATATACATCCTGTTCTGGAAATGTTGTTATTTCCTCTAAGTTTCTTTCCTTAAACCTATCTTCAAACTCTCCTGACACTTGTTGCACAAGTTCTTTGACATTTAATCTTTCTTTATTTAATTTTATATTTCCAGAAGATGCTTTCGAAGCTTCTACTAAATCTTCTGTTAATTTTTTTAGTCTTTGAGATTTATTATCTAATATCATTAAGTATTCAGTAGCTTTTTCATTAGGCATTTTTTCTTTTTTTAATAAATCTACATAGTTAATAATTGATGTAAGTGGTGTTTTTATATCATGTGATACATTTGTTATAAGCTCTGTTTTAAGTCTTTCGCTCTTTAAGCTTTGTTCAATTGCATTTGATAAGCCTCCGGCAATATCATCAATATATATTGCCATTTGTTTTAGAATTCCTTTTAATTCATTTGGATTTAACTCAATATTTGTATCTCCGTCATATATACTTTTTAAAGCCATTTGAATCTTATTAAGTTCTTCCACTTTTTTGCACAATACATAAAATGTGCTTATTCCAAGTGCTGCTAACATCACTACCTGAAGCAAGTTCTTGTTACTAGTAGAGTTTGGTATTGCTAATGTTATAAAAAAACCTATAATGCAAAATCCCCAATAATATATAAATAGTTTTGTCATTATTTTGCGGTTATCTATCATTTTCTTAATTGCTTTATAAATAGCATATATTAAAGTAGTTTTCCATAACATTCTTGCTTTTATTCTTTTTACTATAGTTTCTAATAATACTATCATATTTACATATAATACCGCTATTCCACAACTTATTAGTAACATATTCATTGAAATATTAGATATGCTCCAACCGAAAACTGTAAGTGTAAATCCTCCCAAAAATATCCCAAAACTCAAAATTAATACAATTTCTAGCTTCCAGTTGTCAAACCAATTTAATTTGACTATGTCACCATTTTTTTCTTTTCCAATTCCATTTATTATAATTGCTACTAAAATAACCAGAATTGCAATTGATATTGGAATAAAAAACGGAGTTGCACCTTTTGTAGTATCTGCAAATCCCTTTGCTATTTGTATACCATAATATTCATTACCTGTTTCAGTAATTTTTTCATCTATAATTGCTGTTCCTAATGTTGCTAGCACTAGAAGTAATGCAAATATTGGTACTAAAACATAGGCTACATTTTTAGCAATTTTTGACCCATTCATTTTTTACCTCCTATTTTTCTAGATTTTCTATTTTATATCCAATTCCCCAAATTACCTTTAAATATTTAGGTTCTCTTGGGTTTATTTCTATCTTTTCTCTTATGTGTCTAATATGTACTGCTATAATATTTTCGGCGCCATAACATTCGTCTTCCCACACATTTTGGTAAATTTGTTCAATTGAATACACTATTCCTTTATTTTTAGTTAAAAATTTTAAAATGTTATATTCTGTTGGAGTTAATTTCACATCTTTTCCCTCAACTGTTACTTGTTTTGTGTCGTCATTTATTACTAATTCTCCTGACCAATATGTATTTCCTTCTTGTTGTTTATCTGCAATTGAGCCTAGGTGTGTATATCTACGAATTTGTGAGTTTACTCTTGCAATTAGTTCTAATGGATTAAATGGTTTTGTTATATAATCATCTGCTCCATTATTTAGTCCTGTAATCTTATCATAGTCTTCTGATTTTGCAGAAAGCATTATTATTGGAATTGATTTATCTTTTCTAATTAAATTAGCTGTACTAATTCCATCAAGTTTTGGCATCATTATATCTAATAAAATCAAATGAATATTATCATTCTTTTCTACTATTTTTAATGCTTCCATTCCATCATATGCTTTTAATATGTTGTACCCTTCTTTACTTAAATATATTTCTATTGCATTTACAATTTCCTTATCATCATCCACTACTAAAATATTGTACATAAATTTTCCCCTTTTTGATTATTACGTATAAATTATACCACAAATTTATTAAGAAAAAAGTGGTTAATTTATTAAGTTATTCTTAACACAAAAACCAGTACTTTAATTTGTGCTGGTTTTGTAAGTTATATATTCTTCAATTAATAATTTAATTACTGTGGCAACTGGTACTGCTAAGAACATTCCCAATACTCCAAAATATGCTCCACCTATTGTTACTGCAAATATTACTAAAAGTGGGCTTATAGATAATGAGCTTCCTAAAATTTTAGGATTTATAATATTTGCATCGATTTGCTGTAATACTATTACAACTATTGCCATAATAATTGCTTGACCTATACCCCCTGTAAATATAGTAATAAGTATAGCTACTGCTACTGCAATGATAGCTCCAAAGTATGGTATCAAGTTAAATAATCCTATCATAAATCCTAATAGTACTGCATATTTTACACCAATTATTGACATAGCAATTGCAGTTAATATTCCTACTACTATTGCATCTAGTACTTGCCCTGCTATAAAGTTGAAAAACACTTCATTTGATTTATTAAAATATTTTCCAATCATTTTGTATGTCTCTTCTTTAAATATAGCTGATGCCAATTTTCTCAAAAAGTCTAAAATTCTTCTTCTTTCTGCTAATAAGTATACTGAAACTATAAATGAAACAAATACATCAAATATGCTATTTACAATATTTATTGCTCCTTTTGCATATTCGGTTAGCTTTTCTATATTTATATATTGTTTAAAATCAATTTCACTTATTCCTTTTATAGCATTTAAAACCGCTTCACTCTTTAGTACTGAATCCTCTGGTAATTCACTTATAGTATTCATTGTGTTATTATAATAATTTCCAAAGTTAGTAACTAAGTCTACGATACTTTTTGATATAGCTGGTATTACAAAATTTAATGCTAATATAATTAACAATGCTGCTATAATATACACTGTTATAATTGATAATACTCTTGCTCTTTTTGAAATTGGTTTTACCTTCTTATACCAACCTTCCACTTTTTTACATGGAATATAAAATAAATATGCTATAAGTAATCCTGCAATAAATGGCATTAAAATATCTAGTAAACCTGCGAGCCAAGCTGTTATAGGTCCAAAATTATCTAGTAATTTATATACTGCAATAATAGCCACTCCTAAACTAAACCAATATAGCCATTTTAAGCTTTTCTTTTTTTCTTCCATTTTTACCTCCTACAATTCTATTCCAACAGGACAATGATCACTGCCCATAATATCTGAATAAATCTTCGCTTCTTTTACTTCTTTTTCGATTGATTGTGATACTATAAAGTAGTCTATTCTCCAGCCCGCATTATTAGCTCTTGCATTAAACATATATGACCACCAAGTATAGCAATTTTCTTTTGTAGGATGTAAATATCTAAAAGTATCTGTAAAACCGGCATTTAATAATTCTGTCATTTTTCCTCTTTCTTCGTCTGTAAATCCTGCATTATGCCTATTAGTTTTTGGATTTTTTAAGTCTATTTCTTCATGTGCTACATTTAAATCTCCACACAAAATTACTGGCTTTATTTCATTTAGTTTTAATAAGTAGCTCCTAATTTCATCTTCCCATGTCATTCTATATTCTAATCTTTCTAATTCTCTTTTTGAATTTGGAGTATAACAATTCACTAAATAAAACTTTTCAAACTCTAGTGTTATTATTCTTCCTTCTTGGTCATGTTCTTCTATTCCTATTCCATATGTAACATTAAGTGGCTTTTGTTTTGTAAATACTGCTGTGCCTGAATATCCCTTTCTTATAGCACTATTCCAATAACAATTATATTTACTAAATAAGCTTTTTATTTCATCATCTATTTGGTCTTGTTGCATTTTTGTTTCTTGTATACAAAATATATCTGCATCTTCCTTCTCCAAAAATTCTTTAAAGCCTTTTTTAATAACTGCTCTCAAACCATTTACATTCCACGAAATTAATTTCATATTTCTTCTCTCCTTGTGCAAATAATATACCATAAAACTTTTTTCAATTCAAGTGGGTGACTGAAGGCAATAAAAAACGGATTACAAGAATTTCTATGCAGTGCAAACTGCTAGAAATTCTAATAATTCGCATATTTATCTTCTACGGAATTTACTCCTACCAGGAGCAAATTCCTAGAATATAAAAAAGTCCCTGTTTAGGGACTCTTTGTATATTACATTGCGTTGAAGTATACATTACCACCAATGTTTACACCACTTGCATATCCTGCTGATCTAAATGATAAGTAATTGTGGTTTCTTTTACCATTTAAAGCATCTATAACTGCTTGTTTTACATATGATGGATAATTTCCGTTTAATCTTCTTCTCCAGTGATTGTCTATTGAGTAACAGAATTGACCTCTTGCTTTATATTGGCTTAATGGGTCTGTTCCATTATATCTCCATCTTTTACTTTCTGCTCTGTTCGCTGCACATGTTATAACAGCTAAAGAAGCATTATAACTTGAACAAGCCTCTTGTGCTGTAATAGCACATAATAAGTCAAGTTCTGCTTCTGAATAAGTCCATTTGCCACCATATCTAGTAGTTGTGCCACCTCTTGATGTGACCTGCTTATTTCTTACTTCTACTATTTTGTTTACTGGTTTCTTAATTATTTTTGAAGAAATTTCTTTTTTCTCAATTTCAACATCATTTTGGTATTTTACTTTATAAGTAACTTCTTTTATACCATCTACACCATATTGTACAATTTGATTTTGTTTTGAACCTGAACCTGATGCTTTATTTTTTGTAATTGTTTCAAAAGGAATTTTTACTTTTTCTACTATAATTTTTTCGATAATAGTATCATAATTTTTTAATACCTCTTCCATTGTAACAGTCTCTGATGTTTCTATAACTTCTGGTGCTTCAATTTCTTCATCTGTAATTTTAGAAATTTTAATTGTATTGTTATCTGATAGCTCTGACTCTAAATCAGGTGATACCTTTTCATCTTCAAGTAATATAATATGATTGTCATCTAATATATCTGCTATTTTAGTTTTGCTAGTTAATACATTCATTTCATATCCACTAGCTAAAATAATTTTAACATTATTTAATTTTACATTTCCAGCTACTACTGCAGCTGTCATTATAAAAACAAATAAAATGCTAATACAAATTATTTTTTTCAGCGATATTGATGCTTTATCATCATTTTTCATTTTTAATTTGTTCCCTCCTTTAAAAGCAACATCTATATTATAACATTTTAATTAAATATTGTCAAATTTTATGCCGTTTTGTGTACTTTCCTAGGCTCTAAGGATTTATTTTCTTGTCATTTTTGTAATATTAGTTAATCGCCTACATATACTATAATTGTATGCTTGCTTGTACAAAAATATGATTATTTTTTTTGTTTTTATTGTATATTATTTTAATATATGTTATTATTACCTCATAATATTAGTATAAAGGAGTGAAATTTATGTTGTGGATTATTTTAATAATCGTTGTTCTTTTAATATTGTTTATTATTTCTGTATATAACAGTTTAGTAACATTAAGACAACGCGTAAAAAATGCCTTTGGACAAATGGATGTGCAATTACAAAGAAGATTTGATTTAATTCCTAATTTAGTTGAAACTGTTAAAGGTTATATGACTCATGAGAGTGATACTTTAGCTAAAGTAACTGAATTACGTACTGCTTGGGCTGGTGCTAAAACAGTTGATGAAAAAGCTAAATTAGATAATGAATTATCTAATACTTTAAAAACCATTATGGCTGTTGCTGAAGCTTACCCTGATTTAAAAGCAAATCAAAATTTTGAAAGTTTGCAAAATGAATTAACAGAAACAGAGGATAAAATCTCTTATTCTAGACAATTCTATAATGACACTGTTACAAGATATAACACAAAATTAGAATTGTTCCCATCAAACATTGTTGCTGGTATGTTCCACTTTACAGCTGAAAGTTTATTTGAAGTTGATAGTGCAGAAGCTAGAAAAAATGTTAAAGTTGATTTTAATAAATAATTTTTTAAACACCAATTGAAATATCAATTGGTGTTTATTTTTAGTATATTTTTTGTATTTTCGTAAGTGATTTTAGCCACTTCTTCCACTGACATCTGTTTTACATCTGCTATTTTTTGAAGTGTATATATTAAATTTGAAGAATCATTTCTAGTTCTACGTTTTGGTTCTGGTGCTAAATATGGGCTGTCTGTCTCTACTAAAATTCTATCTAATGGCACTGAACTTATTGCTTCCGTAGCATTTTTAGAGTTCTTAAAAGTTATTGGTCCTGCAAAAGAAATGTAAAATCCTAATTTTAATCCCTCTCTAATTAGGTCCAAATTTAATGGGCAACAATGAAATATGCCTTTGTTTACAACTGTAATTTGATTTTTTAATATATCTATTGTGTCTGATATTGCCTCTCTAGTGTGTATTACTATTGGTAATTCAAGCTCATTTGCAATTTCTATTTGTTTTATAAATGCTGATTTTTGATTTTGTTTGTTTTCCTTATTCCAATAATAATCTAACCCAATTTCTCCAATTGCTACTACTTTGTCGGCCTTAGCTAACTTTTTTATTTCTTTTAATTGTTCATTTAATACTTCTTCGAAAAAGAATTCTTTTACATCTGTATTTTCATTTTCAAATGTTGGTATGTCATTTGGCGAAATTCCTGCTGTTGCGTATATATATCTATGTTCATTTGCAATTTTTATTGCTTGTTTTGAAGATTCCACACTATATCCTGCACATATTAAATTTTTAACTCCTGCATTTAGAACCTTTTGTAAGGTTTCTTCCCTATCTAATTCAAATTTTTCATCATTATAATGTGCATGTGAATCAAAGATTTGCATATTTTTCTCCTTTTATATAGCGGTAGTAATACTACTACCGCCTTAGTTATTTAAATATTATACTAAAAGAAGCAATTGCATAATTTTTGATATGTGATAAACTTAGATCCATTGATTCAATATTTTGAATATGTAAAGCATTTAAATTTACCATGGGTTTGCCTTTTTCAGTATTTGTAATCTCTATTTTGTTTAAAATATCATCTTCATTTGGATATATAACTTCTGAAATTGCTTTATACACAGCTTCTTTGGCTGCAAACCTAACTGCATAATGTTGGTATATCATTTTGCCAGTATTACTGCAATAGTCGATTTCCTTTTGAGTATAAACCTTATGTAAAAAGGCCTTTCCTTGTGTTTCTATTGCCTCCTGTATTCTATTAACTTCTATTATATCTACACCTGTTTTTATAGTCATTAACTAGCCTCCAAGTTTAAATAATAATTTTATTAAACCTATTATAATAAAAATTCCTATAGTTATAATTATCCAATTGTTTTTCTTATTTGTTTTATTTACTTCGTAGTCCTTGTATAATAAATCATATTTTGTTTTTAGTCTTGCAAAAGTTTCGTCTAAAGCTAACTCTTTTCTAAAGTATTTGTCTAATATATTTCCTATTAGGCTATTAGTTGTCTCATAAATCCAGTCACTTTTTGCAAAGGTTATAAATCTAGATTTTAAAAATTTCTAGCTTGTTTTATTTCATAATTTAATTTGTTTAAATATATTTTTTGATGTAAATAATATATAAAATGATAAAGTTGTGAGTTTTCATATTCAAATAAAAGCTCTGTATAATTTTGAATATTTGCATCAGATGTAAGTAGTACAGTTGAGTTGTTAGAAAAGCCATAATATAAATATTTTTCTTTATATACACATTCTTGCCTATATGTAACATCACTTACTTGTTCATTAGCTGGTTTTATGCTACGGTATTTTTCAAATTCTTTTTCTAAGCCTAATATATCTGTAGTTTCATTCCACGCATCTTGATTTAAACATACATATGAATAAGTTATTAGTCTATTTGTATCTAAGTTTATTTTTGATGCCATTATATTTTTGCCAGTTAATTGTGTTAAAAATTCTGAAAATTTTTGCATATTATCAAATTGTTGTGTTTGTATTTTTATATTCTCATATTCTTTTGTATGTCCTACTTTTGATTGAATATCTCTAAATTTATAATTAAAGTTCAAAACATCTGAAAAACTAGAACCTGTGTCTAATACTGTTTTCATAAGTAGAAAGCAAATACCGGTATTAAAGCACACTATCTCAACCTTATTTATATCAAAGAAAATTCCATCTTTTTCACCTAGTTTGCCAGGTATATCTTTATCTAAAATATATTCAAAAACATTACAATATTTTTTGCTAAGTAATGTTGCTTTCATTTTTAAATCCATTGATTGGTAATCATTAAAAGCTTGCTGATTTATATTTAATGACCAGAACATTTTATTTTTTATTTCTGGCAAAAAATATGAATCAATTCTTGTGTCTTTTGAAGCATCAAATACTTTTAATTTGCAATTTTTGTTTTTTAATAGTTTATATAGATAATTTTTATAGTTATTTTCCTCAATTAAATATGGATAAATAAAATATGTATATTGGTATTTCGTCTTTAGTTCCATTTCTTCTCCTCTTATTTATCTGTATAGTAATTCAAATTTAAATCTTCTCCTAAGTGCCATTTTCCAATAAATTCTATTAAAGAATTATTTTCTAATTGATATGCTGGTGTAATTACTACCTTACCTTTGTAGTCTACACAACCCCACATACCATTTTTCTTTACACTTGCATAGCCATATTCATTTTGCTCTCTTGCATCATCATAAATATAGTCAACTACTACTATTCCATTTTTATTAACAAATCCATACTTTCCATCTTTTTTATCTAGGAATAGGGTATTAGTTGTTAAAACTTCTTTGTTAGTTTTTTCCTCAAATTTGAAGTTATAATACTTATATTCATTATCAACTCTAATTCTCATATATCCAGAGTCAACATTTATTTCTGATAAAATTCCTGTTAGTTTTGGTATTAATGATTGATCCATAAATTCAGTATTTATTTCATTTGATTTTGTTCCTTCTATAAATCCTGCATCAGCTCTATAAATTAGGCTTTCATAAGTTGGATCAATTAATTCTTCACCTTCTATATTAATAACTCCATATTTGTTGTTTAATTTATAAATATATTCATTATCAAATAGATAACTCATTTCTTGGTATTTTTCTGCAATTTTTGTGTCTCCACTTAAAGTTACAACTCCGTATTTGTTTTTGTTTTTTACAATAACATTTTCTCCATTTATAGAAACTATGTCATCAAATTTTCCTTTTAAATATGTATTTCCTTCGTTGTCTATAATTTGCCATTTTCCATTTTCTTTTACTACATATTTACCATTTCCATTTAAGGCTTTGATATCTTGGTATTTAACTTCTACGGCAGTAGATTTGTCGTGATTTATAATTCCCATTTTTTTATCTGAGTTTGTTACTATATATCCATCTTGATATTTATCTGAAATTGGTGCAATTTTTGTATATTCATTTTCTATAATAGTTGCGCCTATGTTATCAACTAGTCCAAATTTTCCATCTTTTTTAGTTAATAAGCTACTTTTAACACCTTTTAAAGCTGTAATTTCATCATATTCGCATTTTAATAATTCTTTTCCTTTAAAGTCTACTAGTCCAAATTTTCCATCTTTTGAAGCTAGTAATACGTCATTTTCATACCATATGTTATTTTCATTATCATAATTTTCTAAGGCTGTAACTGAGTCATACCCTGTTATGATTTCTTCATTTTTTGCATTTACTACTTTTGTTTTATATGTATTTTTTGAATAGTCTACATCATATGTGCATATGAATATAGCTTTGCTATTGTCTGGAATAATAATTGCTTCATCATATTGGGATTTTATAACTGTTTCTCCTTTTGAATTTATTACTCCCCATTTATTGTTGGTATATACTGCAAAATAACGATTTGGAATTGTTATGTCTTCTGCTTTATTTCCTCCTGTAAATAACTTTACTACTCCTGTGATTGCCATGATTATAACGGCAAGAACAATAATAGCTGCTATTACCTTTTTAATATTTAGCTTTGGTTTTTGTGAATTATATCTTTTTCCTGATGACATTTTTCACTTTCCTCCTTAAGACCATACAAAAAATATAGTACGGCTAATTCTATAGCTATACTATATCACATTTATATATATAATTACAAGATTTTTGTCGTTTTTGGTACTATTTTTTATTTATTTTGGCAACTATTACTGTCATGTCATCTTTTTTCATACCAAATTCGTTGTCAATTGCTTCATTTAACACCATATTAGCTATTTGTTGTGCGTCGTCTGAGTTTATATCTTCTAACAAATATTTTACCCACAATTCTTTATTTATGTATTCTGTGTTTGCATCTATAATTCCGTCTGTGCACATTACTAAAATGTCCCCGTCTTCTAAATCATAGTCGTATACTATTAAATCATTTTTTTCCATAATTCCAGCAGGAAGTGTAAGTGATTTTAATAATTGCACTTCTTTGTTACGTTTTACAAAAGTTGGGCAAGCTCCATTTTTTATAAACTCCATATTGCCTGCAAACAAGTCTAATATTTGTATATCTAAAGTTGTATACATATCTTCTTGAGTGTTTGCTATTAAACTTGAGTTTATCAATTTTATAGAGGTTTCTTTGTCAAAACCTGCTTTTAGTAATTTTGCTAGCATATTTATAGCAATTTTGCTACTTTGGTTAGCCTCTTCTCCTGAGCCCATTCCATCACTAATTGCTAATAAGTATTTTCCGTCTTCTAGTTTTGTGGCTATATTGCTATCTCCAGATACTTTTGAGCCTTCTTTAGTTGAAGTAGCTATTCCTACTTGTAGCTTATATTTGTCTTCTGAATAATATGTAAATTTACAAGTATTTAATTGTTCTCTTAAACTGCAATTTTGCGCTTGTATTACAAATTTAGTTTGTAATACTTTTTCTAGTATTTTAGCAATTTTTTTGATATTGCATTTTTTGCCTTCTATATCATCACAAACTGGAGTAAATACTTCTATAAAATATCTTCCTGAGATGTTTTGTTTTATTTTAATATTATTTACCTCAATTTCTTTTTGCTTTAATAAGTTAAGTATTTCTTGTTTTTGAGTTTCAAATGGTTCTTCTTTTTCTTGTTTTATATCTTCCGCCATTTGTGATATTGCTTCTGATACTCCTTCTAATTGAGAAGAAACATTTTTCTTGTTTTCTTGCATTTTCATTTTCCAAATGAAATTAACTCTACTAACTCTATATGCAGAATTTATTGCTTTAATCATTTTTGATACGTCATTTTCTGCAGTACTACCACTTTGTTTAAATCCTACTATATATAGATTGTGTTGTTCAAAAATATTAGCCAATTCTTTTTCTGTGATTATGTCATTTTTTAATAAATGCTTGAAAATTTCGTCTACAATTCCACAATTGTTTTGTGATATATCTTCATATAGTAAGTTGTTTTCTAGTTCTGATATATTTACATCCAATTCTTCTCTAAATATTTGCTCATTTGATAGTTCTTGTTCTTTTAAATCTTTTTCTTCTAATACGGTGCTTGCTGCTTCCTCATAGCTTTTTGCTAAATCTGCTATTGTTTGTGACATACTATTTAGTTTAAATACTGTATCCCCATTTTCTGTTAATGCTCTTGTAGTAGTTTCTGGAAGCAATTTGTCTTTTCCAATTAAGTCTTGTATATCTATTTTAAATCTTTTTGGTACTGCTAATAATCCAATTGATGCTATTAAAATTTCTTGTATTAAAATTACTGGAACTGTGTTTCCATTTGCCACATATGTTAACAATACATTTCCTAGTATAAAGCCTACTATAACTCCAATTTTTCCAAGTTTATAGAATATGCCTGCTACAAGTCCTGATATTGCATAAGATGCAACCATAACTGGTTCATTACCTGCAATTATTCCAAGTACAGTTCCTATTGTTATACCACTTGTAGCACCAACCAACATACCATTTTTCCAACCTAATATTAAAACTAGTAAAATGCTTAAAATATTGCGTATACTATAACCAAATACACTTAAGTCGCCAAATGCACAAAAAGCAATTGCTAATAAAAGGCTTGTCCCCATAACTTCTTCAATTGAGAAAGCTTTTTGTGTGCCTATATCTTGTAGCATTGATATTGAGTTTGCAAAAATTTTATAAAATACATAACTTGCTATTGCAAGCATTATACTAGTTAATAAGTCATAAACATAAAAATCTGTAAAAAACATCGGTACAATTTGTACTAGTAGCACTGCTAATAGCAAATGTCCACCTAGTTTTTTTTGCTCATTTACATTCTCTTGTTCTTTTGGTCTTTTTATTAATACTAGTACAAAAAATACAAGTGTTGTTAAAAAATATGTTAATGTACTATTTGTACCAAAAGAAATGAATGTGCCTACTAATGTTAGCAAGTATATAAAACCTATAGGCTTATGGTTACTTAATATTGCGGCTAAAAAACTTATTCCAAATGGACTTATGCTAAGCATAAGGTTCTTACTACTAAAACCTACCATTGAAATCATAAATGATATTATATAAATAATAATGTTTTGAATACTAAAAAGATTTGCTAATATTTGTTTAGCTGTTCCCTCATTATTTTTATTGTTAAACACTTTTTACCACCCCTACTTTTTTAATATGCATATATTTTAGTACAATCTGTTTAAAATGTTTGTCGTTTTTGGTATGCAAATAAAAAAAGTTTTCTATCTTTTTTGCTATCTTTAGTGTTTTTATTTGTTTTTTCTTTTTTATGTTTTATATTTTACATTATTTTTGTTGGTTTTTCAATATTTAGTATGTAAAAAGCAAAAAGAAATCCCATAAGGATTCCCTTATAGAATTTCTTTAGATGATTATTTTTTTAGAACTTTTTTCTTAATGACTATTACTGCTCCTGCTATTAATGCTACTACCACAATTCCTAATCCAAAGTATAAGTACATTTGTCCAAATGGTGGCAATATTACTACTTCTTCTGCTTTTGCACTATCTATTTCTGTTGGTGCTTTTGTAGGGTCTTGGTTTCCTACTATTGAGAACGCCATTCTTCTTCCTACAGTATTTGATGTTTGTAATATTTCCGCTATATTTTTATATGTCATATTATCTTGTGTGTTTTGTGCTGTAATAGTTTGTGTTAACACTAGGTCTTTTGTAATATTTTCTCCTGGTTTTAATACTTTATTTATTTTATCTGTTACAAGTATTGTGTTATATTCTCTTACCGTTCCTTGTATGCTCTCACTTATATTTCCTGATTTAATTAAGTCTTGTGCCTTTACTACTGTCCAACCTTCATTGTCAGATTTTCTATATTGTAAATTATTTGCTACATAATCAACGAGTAAATTTGCAGTTGTGGTTACTTTATTGTCCTCTCTTGCTCCAGTTGCTTTGTAATAAAATTCTTCTCCTGTATAGTCTATTTCTCCAACATTTGTTACTTTTAATTCATATGTTATTTGCACTGTAGCACCATGCATTAATTCTGAGTCCATTGTTACTTGGATTAATCCATTCTTTCCGCCTCTATATAAAGTATCAACTATCAGCTTCTGTAAGTCTGCTTTATATGAATAACGGTTATATTTCTTTCCTTCTTGATTTTCTTTATAATAATCTTTATACTTGTTGTCCACCATTTTAGTTTTATTTAGTAAATCATAGTCTTGATGTTTTATCCAAGCTAAATTTGCAACCGCATCATTTGCATCAAATAATACATTCTGATTTGCTAGTGTTATTCTTACATTTTTTACTCTTTTATTTAGTTCTAATTGTGCTTTTGGTCTTTCAGCTAATCCAAAATCAAGATTTTTAATTTTATAAGTTCCATTTTCATGGTTTCCATTTGCATAGTTATCAGCGCCATTGCTTATTTTTTTAGTGCTATCTCCTAAAGTTATTTGTCTGTCATACTCTCCCTCAATTAGTATTATGTCTGTTTCTGCAACCATTTGTGTATTATTAATTAATTCAGTTATGTTTTTTGTATTAATTTCATCTGCATATGGTGCTGCTAAAGTCTCGGCACTCTGATTTCTAACCTTAGTTGTAAGATAATTATTTATGTTGTCTCTTCCTCGTAATATTACATTTTCACCATCTTTTATGTTATTGTATACATGTTTAGTTGAATCCATATAACTTGTAAGTGGTCCTGAACTTCTCTTAACTGAAATTGTTTTGTTTTTCCAAAGGTCTCTTGCATCAGATAGATTTTTTCCAAATATATCCGCTTCTCTAATATTATAATATTTTTCATTATCTTTTAGAGTTTCTTTCATTTCATTACTGTTCTCTACACCTTGTTCTATATCTTTTTGATATATTGTAGATTTAAAATCTTGTCCATTATATGATATATTATTTTTTCCACCCTTGTCGTTTATCCTTACAGTTTCATTATTATGTCCATATATAAATCTTACAATATACTCTCCAGGTATAAAGTTAGATAATGTATATGATCCTTTGTC